>Ga0247778_1000755_pt1 | contig 27036 bp, 25 predicted proteins | sample UWRJL049202B5_FD_179939 | JGI IMG/M metagenome (GOLD analysis project Ga0247778, IMG submission 179939) | Plant litter microbial communities from Arlington Agricultural Research Station in Wisconsin, United States - UWRJ-L049-202B-5 | ecosystem: Environmental > Terrestrial > Plant litter >...
ATAACCCCCCCCCCCCCGAGAAACGAAAAAGCAATAGTGGGAGATAAAATTGTGATCCATACAAGAACTTTCAATTTCCATATTATTGCGTGGCAAGTGCTGCACGCTAAAGTCACTAGAGGGACCCACTCTCACTCCTCTACGCTACCACTCCCCCATGGAATATATATAATCAGTGCTTCAGTTCTAAAATCTTACCGATGTAACCGCAAACCAATTCTTTGAATTGAAGATACTCACATCAGTCATTAGACTTAAAGGAAAACCACAATGAAGCTCAATCTAAACTAACACCTTCTAATCACTTATTCTCAATAAGTCCAAGGCGCTCTAAATATTTGAGCATATGATGCATTGCGAAGTTAGCAAAAAGCATCTCCTCAAGAGCACCCTGACTCCCTTCCTTCGGTGTGTTCCAAAACACGGGAAGAGAGGAGGCTGAGCTTGTCGAGCCTCCCGCGCGGAGGAGGAGTATTTGTCCAGCATTTCTGAGTTGAGGTCTCGGTAGATCGTATTTCAGACCCAGTTGCTCGCTGCCACCGAGTTGCGTGGCGGAAAGTTGAGACCCTAGGGAGGACAACGTACTTGCAGGGGTATTTGAAGCCGGAAGCGTCGAGGTTGCACGAGGAACATAGACAAAGAGTTGTAGGAGTGCATTGATATAGGCATCATCGGCGCGTGGAATTGGGTCCCCTTCGTTGATGATCGCGTAGCAGGCTGCGTTTAAAGATGCAGCTGGTCTAATTCGTGGCAATGGAATTGAAGGTGTGGTCACTGGAGGTGCGCCAAAAGTGATTAAATGAATGGATGAGAATTTTGAAAGGAGCTTTTGCAGAGGGGAAGAAGAGTGTTGGCCCGGATTTGAGTACAGGCTCTGCGTCGACGAGAGACTATGCTGATTCTTGTTGTTCAAATGGGCGTAGAGAATGCTTGCAACGGCACCTCCCGCAGAATGCCCGGTAAATAATAATTGCGGAGGTTGGAGAAATCTGGTAAGAGATTGGTCCAGAAGGATCCGCAGGATGGCTTCTTCGAGTGCAGAGACAGATTGTATGGCAGACTCCAGATAGCCAGCATGGACCTTGTAGGTACTCTTTTCTGGAGTCTCACCCTAAACAGCCCATCAGCGAGGGCACGAAGAACAAAGTGAGACATGATTACCAAAAAATCACCAGCTTGCGTGTGGTTGTTGTTGTTATGGTTCAAGTTCACAGACCAGTCTCGGAGTGAAGCAGTCCCGCGGATCGCAACCACGATTATTGGCGTCAATCTGTCGCTGTTATCGAGATCTACGCCGAACAACCGGACATGCATCGCCTTCACTGTGCCGAAAAATATATTGGCCGCAAGGTTTTCGCCTGGTCCGACGGCCTGGAACCGTTCAGGTTTCTTCAACATCATTGAGGAAGCCGAGATGCCGTAGACACATTTCGAGCTCACTGCAGCAAGGTCAATGAGTTTGCGATGCGCGGCGGGGCTGCAGTCGTTAGTATCACCGTCAGTCACCAAGAACAGACACAAACATCGCTGCCTCGCTCAGCAAGGAACCATCGCCATATGAATCATATGATGAGTTCGGAAATTTCCCGGTTTTTACAATCCAACGGCTCATGGAAGTGACGTCTGGTGGCCTATTATCTTTTGCAGAAGTTAGTACAGGCTTGCAGTACGGCATCGTTATCTTGCCATTCTCCTCTTGCGTTTCGAGATACCCTTGGAGTCTTGTGGATGCTTGTTCCATATTCCTCAACATCGCCGCGGAGTTTTGGGAATGGGATACAGCTCCTGAGACCCCCATTGCCCCCATTGAAGTGGCTGCAGCTTTAACGGAGGTCTTGTTGCGAGAGAATCGGCTGAAAAGCCAAAGCTTCTTTGGGTGTTCCTTCTCCGCCATAGTATTTCGGTATTGAAGTGGTTAAACACGTACTCAAGGGAACGACACTTCAAGAGAGTCTGTCGTCGCAATCGCAAATCGCTAAAAATGCTCATGTCAAAGTTGATTCGGCAGAAAATACCGTAGCTGAAAGCTGAAAAGGCTCTAGGCGTGTGAGAGGCCGCCACAAACGCCACAAAATTATTATTAGATCGAGATTCAAACAAACCAGCTACGGCAACGTTTCCCCCTTTCAGATGATGGAACTTTGGAAGACCTCATCCGTACCTCTTATAAACTTAAAAGAGTCCATAAAAATTGAAAAGAAAACAGCATGAGTGTCAAAGACATTAACGACGTATTCCAAGGGTTGTCGCATGACGACTTCTTCGACCGGGGATGGACAGAGGTGCCAATCACACAAGAGATCCGAGCGCGGTATGGCTCGAAGTCCGATATTATATCCCTTGCCGAGAGTCTCCAAGATTTGTATTGGAAGGGTGCGGAGCGAGAACTCGCCAATGCGATTCTAGCCTTTGACGAAATACAGAGCGTTCATCCGGAAGAGACGGAAGAAGAGAAGCAAGAGACAGAGGAGGGCACAGGACTGATGTTAGACACAGAAAAAGATAAGATTATCAATGAGTGGCTCAAAAATTGGAGTAAGCAAATAAAAGAGTTCTTGAAGAATCCGTTCTGACTGGTGTAGATCCACTCGGCAACAAGTCACCACCAGATGTGTCTGCTTGGACAATCAAGCATGCGGTGGGTGAGTGTAACCTGTTGCTGCATGTCAAACTCAACTGACCTGAGTAGCGTCCTACCTAAATGAACCTCTACCCAAACGACGGGCAAGGAGTCTCTTACAAGCATGCGGATTCCTAGACATCGACTATTGCCGAGAGTACAAACCCCCATCTCTACGTTCGTGGGGTCAAAGACCTCAAGTCGAAGAACGCAGCGCTGGTGCTACTATCACCAAACGTCTGTTTATTGCAGTGCAGTGCTCCCAATGTCGACACTGTATCCGCTCACTCGTCTATTATAAGTGTGTCAAAGGATGCAAAGATCATTCAGTGCTTCGAAATCGCTTCAAATTGGACCGCTACAGGGAGCCGTCACCGGGCGACGACGATGAAGACAGTCTCAACATGAACTACTCGTTTCTTATGGATAACCTCGACAAACCTGCAGACTATAGAATATGCCCAGGGTGTTTGAAAAGCTGTACACACTCGAGAGATCACCTGCGGGCTGTTCGTCAGTTTCAGGTGGTCAAGGACCCCAACCGCGACAAATTCTCACAAGAGCTGGATGCCTGGGAAGACATGAACACTGGAAAGTCTCTACTTGCCTTGGGAAGTGCTACTTGGGAGCACTTTGCTGAAAACTTCCAGAAGTCGAGCTCCATCCTTCCAGCGACCAGAACCATGTTTCCGGCGGGTGACACCCATACAGTCCTGATGTTCGGGCCAATTCTGATCGAGAATGGAGTTACAAAGTATGCACAGCTTGAACTAAAACCCTTCAGTTGAACAAGAAATTGCAGCGATCTTCCACTGATGCTAATTGCTTTCAGAAAGCCAGGAGGAGCCTTTATCTCACTCCGAAATCTCCCCTCGCTATCAAACAAGAACCCGGAAGACGTCGAGGAGTTCCTTGCCGAAGAAAGCGACTTCAGAGTCACTGTTAAAGATGGTAGTCTTCCGAAAGAGGAGCTCATTGGAACCTGTTACTCTCTTGCCCCAAATAAGACAGTGCATCGGGCTCTTCTTCCTCGTCGGCAGCGATCATGGCTGTCGTTCCGCAAACAAGTACTGGGTGGTATGTTCACAGGCTACACTCCGGAGTTCGACGGGATTGATAGCACATTGCTGGACAGTTTTCTAGAAATCGTCGGGCAGTGGGCCTCGATGAACTCCACCGATAGGTCACCCGCACAAAATAGTGCGGCTCTCAAATCTTGTGCTAAAAGAATGACCGAGCTCTTGAAGACGGCTTACCAGCACGATGTACTGATGAACCTTACCATAATTTCCGAGCGCCTACTGAAACGAGTCAAATTGCAATACTCTCGCATAAGCAACAACTGTCAACAGTTCTGCAAGTCTCTACTCATCAACGGGGATTCTTTCGACGGTCAATTTGAGCATCTGTTTCCACCTCAGCCATCATTCATTGAGCAAACAGCCCAGAACAGGTGTTTACGATACCTCATGAGCTTTGCCGGTACTGTCGCCGATCCAGTTCCTTTTGGCGGGAAGGCAAACATCATGGCCACCGCCGTCAAAGTATTCGACTGGTTTCCGCACACCGATGGAGCGGACATCATCGACCACATCGCCAGTCTTCGTTTCAAACCCGATCAAAAAGGGCAATCACCAGACTTCTTATTCAGTCATCGTGGAGGGGGCGATTCCTACTTGCACGACGAGCTCCTTTTGAAGACACAATCAGCCACCTGCCTTTTCAACTACGTAAATAAGAGAGAGTGTGGCCTAACAACTCATCTCCTCGACTGTCCATACGACAATATATCCCTCCTGACTATGCACACCCACCGTGCACGCGGATTGTACACTGTTCGCTCAGACAATGCCGACGAAAATAAATACGATGTCTTCCTCAGCACAAAGGGCAGCAAAGCATGGATCTCGAACCGCCTCGGTGTCTTTCTCAGATCATTTCTCTTACATGCCTATCTTCGCTCCTTCGTCATGCATTTCTTCGGCGAAATTCCCAGTGGTATTCCAATGACCGACATTCCTGACCTTTGGAACCCTCAACCATCATCATGGGCTCGCGCACGACATGACGCCGTCCGCACGGACGAAGGCCTTGTGTCAAACAATCAAGACTTGAAGAATACACCAGGAAACACACGAGGCCACAGCTTCCCGGTTATCCAGATGCTCACAGCTTCAGCTCCCTTCATGCAGTCAGAGGCAATCTTCAAGGGGCGGTGGCGCAGTATGAAACAAATACTGAGAGCGGGGAATTCGGATAACACCATAGACGGCAACACCCCGTGGGCGAACTGCGAATGCAGATCGTGTAACCATGCAAGAGCTGTGATGCATTGTCGGCGCGCAAAGGCGCACGCGATTGACGTGAAGGCGGCGGGTGATAAGTTCCATGCAGGGCATCCGGACTACACGCCAATGGTGACGTTGCAGTGGGCTTTTGCGAGACTGCAAGGACATGAGGATAAAGAAGAGGCGGAGGACGTGCTGGCGCGGACGCCGGAGTACTTGAAGTGTGATGACGCCCTCAGTACTAGAAGTTTGGTATGATGATTGAGAGATGTGGATGGCTTCAATTATTTCCATAGTACCATGTCCTCTTAGACAATGTCATTCAAAGTCTTCTCAAATCATTGGAATCGGCCGCACTTGCGGATCTGCACTCATACCTACCTTGTTTGCTTGACACTTCTGTCCAAACAAACCTGCGATGTCACTCTCAAACTGCACACCCATCAATGAACATTCCATGTTGAAATATGTACTTGTACTTATTTTTGCTCCATTTGGTATCCCCTATCCCAACCCGAATCCCAATCTCAACGCCAGCGCAATGCCCATGCCTATGCCTTCCCTAAAATAATATACAGTTCACCGAATTTTCAACATCCCTCTCCAAGGGCCGACTTTACCCCCTTATCCCCAGTATCAACAGGACATCCACACGGCGCCCTCTTCCTCATCCCCTCATCCCCCTCATCTTCCTCCTCAAAAGCCATCATAGGCACCACCTCCCCACTCCCCCCGCGTTTATGACTTTGCATCCAAGCCGCCTTCCTCCCATTCGCATTCATTTCAGGAGAAGACGAGAAAAGAGAAGGTTTCACCTTCGCCCACCAAATCCAATATATAACTCCTGAGCCTAGGATAGCGAGGGAGGTCGACGGATAAGCAAACCACAGAAACCTCTCTCCGCCTCCTTTTCCTTCTTGTCCTTCGCCCGTGGGTTTAATCCACGGCATTACCAGCAGTAAAACATTACTCGCCGCGAAGATGACCGTGTATATTTTCTTGGCTTCGTACCCCGCGTGTCCGCGCCAATTCTCCCTGGGGTTGAGTTGAAGATACAACAGGCCGAGGGAAATAGCGACGCTGATGAGCGAGACAGGATACCCCCCGATATCAACGAGGAAATTATATATTTCCCCCGGCGGCGGGAGGAGAATAACAAGGATACTAACAAGCCAATGAATAAACAATCCCGGCCCCGCCTCATCTTCCGCCCTCCCTTTAAAAACTCCAGACCACGGCAGGAGGCCATCCCTTCCAAGTTCCATATTAACCCTCGCCTGCGCAAAGCTCGTCGCAGCAATATTGCCAAACGCCGAAACGATAATAAACATCGGCAGGATATTCTCCCCTACTTGCTCCCCGAAAATATTCCGGAAGAAATGGCCTGCTATGAGCACGCCTGAGGAGCGGAAATCCTCGAGGGAGACGACGGCGAAGTAGGCGGTGTTGGCTAGGATGTAGGAGAGCGAAACGAGGAAGAGCGCTATGGGGGCGGAGCGTTTGAGGGTTGGGATGGGGGAGCGCAGGGAAGAGAGGACGGTGTTTGCGGTGCTGTAGCCGCGGAAACAGTAGAGGATTTTCAGAAGGGCGGTGGCGTAGTCGTGAGGCTGCGTCGAGCTTCCTTTAAACAGATTACTGAAATTCCGTTGCGCGGTACTTAGTCTACTCAAAGAAGAGTAAGAGTCCGGATGGAGACGACGGGTAGCGATCGCGAGGGGAGCAGTGGATGAGCCGACGCCGGAGAGGAATCCTGCTAGGCCGGAGATAATTACGATGGACAGAATGAGCATTTTTCCTACGCCGAGGACGTTGATTATGCGGAGACCGAGGGTTGGGTAGCGCGCGTGGATGAAGCAGAGGAGTGATATGACGAAGACGGCGACGAGTCGCACGTTCCACCTGTTGGCTTCGATTTCGAGGGCGTACATTACGTATTCGCCTAGGACTATGCAATTTGGTGTGCTGAACCCCAGGAGTACAACGTAGGACATGAACATGCATGTTGCTAGCATATGCGGTTTTCTGAATATGCGCTCGAGGTAAACGCGTTCTCCGCCTGAACGTGGGATGGCGGTCCCGAGATCGAGGTACACGGCTAGGCCGCAAAAGGAGATTAGGGAGCCGATTATCCAGAGGGTGAGGGAGGCGCCGACCGAACCGACGGAGAGGAATATTGAGGAGGGGATGGAGTAGATTCCTACGCCGACGGTTTTGCCGAGGATTATGTTGATTGCGGAGAAGGTGCCTAGTTTACCGGAGGAGGTGAAGGCTGGCGTTAGGGGCGGGAAGGGGGAGACGAGGGTAGTGCTTGAGGAGAGGTTGTCATCGTGTTGGTGTTTTGAGTAGACTCCCAAAGCGGGAATCTTGCGAGGCGATGTTATCGTGTAGCCGCCTGGTGTTGTTGGACATCTTGAACTGCTGAAGGATGTATATTCCGTATTGACAAACAAGCCATTTGGTCCACTTGATCTCGAAGAGTTGGGGGCCGAATTGTCATGTTGCCTCGATGGTCGTCGTGACCGACGAGGCGTGAGGGGTGACTGACAGCTTACTTCGATAAAGCTGTTGCGTAAGGGAGAGGCTGCTGTTGAAATGGCGCCACCGATGAAGGAAAGTGATCTTGATTGGGAGAACCCTGTCATCTAGCCGCAAAGAGTAGAAATGAGGGGGGTTATTCTAACAGCAAAGCGCGCTCATTGGACGATACAGAAACAAGTTTCGATGAATAGTTCAATGCAAGCCACAATGAGCAAATTGTTCAAATGTGTGATACGATGAAGAAAGACAACTGAAGAAGGCCAAGGCCGAGAGGGCTTGTGGGGTTCTTGAGTAGATATGAGAAGATTCTTGAGGTGGATTTGTTACAGGAGATGGTGATCATCTCGCAGGAGGTGGTGCCGAGCAAGCATAAGATGAAATCGATTCCCACGATTCCCACGATTCTATCGAGCATCCCGGATCTGTCTGGCACTCCCAAATAATCGGCTACTTTCACTCGAAAGCGTACAGCCTGTCGACCCAAGAGGAAACATCCTGCCAACAGCATACTCAAGCCGAGTCAGAGTCAAATGGTCGGGCAGGATGCGTCGCCATCCGGCGACGTAACGGTTTCACGAAGAGTGGCAACCAGAATACCGTGAGCCAACCATCAGAGGTGCTCGATATCGGCTGATCTGCAGGTTCTCATCGAGTCCTGTAGGCTTAGCCTTCAATCCTTCTTTGTTGTGATTCCATGTCGTTGACGCATCTCGCTTTACTCGCGGAGTACGGAACGCCAAGCTCTAACAAAGTCTTGTCACAGCCTGAGACGCGGATCCCCTAGCTCAAACCCGGTTCAGGGGTCCCGGCTGCACGTGCCAACCCCGCCATCTCTCAACTGCCAGCCATTTATCTGCGGCATTGAAGTGCAATGATGAATGCCAATGCTGATATCTTTCTCGTGGGAAAGTCAAGCCGATCATTATCACTTGGCATCTACCGTGCATGTTTGACGTAAGTGGCGCTCATTGGATTCAGTCCAACGTTTGGTGTTTCGAGTTTGATTCTGGATTTGAACTCTTTTCACAGTTTCTATGGCTTCAGGCTTACTCTTGTCTCGTCTACGCGTCTAGTTTCAACCTTTCTAATAAAGCGTCGATCTTTCCCAGTAGAATCTGGTAATTAATTGCATCCGCAGCGAACTCGTCGCCAGCGATTTCTCCGTCAAGTGTTTTGATTTCCCCGTTCATGAATGGGTCCAATGTGGGGTCAGATGTCTTTGTCTCTGTTGCAGGGATTTCAGGGCGAAGGGAGTCAAGATATATAGCTTCGTCTGTTACGGTAGAAGCATTGGCAATGGTTTGTGCGGCTTCGGCGTTGGTCTCCCCATTTTCATCCATGATATCCTCGAGGCCCGAGTCTTCGAAACGGAGCCGAAAACGTTCAGAGAGGTAGTATCGAATACTAGCAAAAATCAACATCAATATTCAGAATGATTCCCAAGGAAACTTACTCATCTAATAGCTCGATACTATCCGTCTCCTGCCGCTTTTCGATTCGAGATGCAGACTCCTTGATCAACTCCTCGAAATCCTCCTCATCAATGTAGTCTTCGAGGCGATATGCCAGATACCGTGCGCTAAACTCTTCGAGACGTTGGATCTTGAGCAACCAGCCCGCTCGGATCACATCGTATACATTAATGGGCTCAACTTCAACTTCGTCAACATCTTCTGTTTCAGCGTGAAGGCCGGTAGTCGAAGTTCCGTTCCCAATTGTGCTGATGACCTGCGCAGCCTTATTTTTCAACTTCTCTAAGAAAAGCATGTCGGCGGCGAAGAGGACATCTATTGCCAATTCGATAGGAATGTTTGCACCCTCCGTGTATAAGAAGGCCAGCACAACTTCTAATACTGCGGGCGAACATGCCACAGGAACTATTTGAAGATATTCAGTGAGCTGGGCTTCCGCAAATTTCGATGTAAACATCGTTTCGAAATAATCCGACCTCAGTAACATCGCTCGATGAACTGGAAATAGGACCGACTTCTTCGGTTTTCTCGATCTTGACGGAGACCTAGAGCCTGGCGCAGGACCAATCGGTATTCCGATTAGATCTCCAGAAGTCTTGGGAACTTCTTGCTCGGCAACTAAGTCTTCCTCGCCTTCGTCTTGCTCGTCCGCTCGAAGCAAAACATCAGCGAAGATGCCATTGTCACGAGTCCATTTCACGTCTTGAGCCTTGCTCGTATCAACTATAACTTTATGCTTCAACACATTGCTCTTGAACCAATCTTCGATCTGATTCTGACCCCTCGCAACCTCGTCCTGGTGCCTCTGGCGCGCTATCCGCCTGTCGCTGCCCGCTAAAATTCCCTCCCACAGAGACTCTATCTCTAACTGCTTGCTAACCTTGTCGATACCTTTGAAGACTTCTTCTTCGGTTACTCGACTTTTGGAAGTAAGCCCTAAATCTGACGGGACATCCCCAAGGTATAGATATCTGAGGGCAATTTGGAAGGCTTCGGGTGGTATTGTGTTCGGCAGCCTCCAGACTGTGGTTTCGGGGGAATCTTTGAACTTTTTGGAGAAATATGGCGATCGCGCAGAGAGAATAAATTTATGCAGATTCCAGGTCTCCGCAGATGCTGTCAAGGAAATATCTGAGGTTTTCGGCTCGTCCCTTGTGAGAAGGGAGGTGATGTGGGCCGCAAACGGCTGGAGAGGATCGGTACTTTTCGAGTAGTCATATTGCAAGAGGAGATTTCGAATTCGATTATTCAAGGCATTATACAGGCATCGCTCACCCTGGAAGGTATCTCGTTCGCAGAGGGCGCCAGATTCGAGGAGTAATCTCACCGTTTCGTAATGTCCGCAAAGTGAAGCCTTGCTATAGTTAGCGGTCTGAAATAGCTCTGAACTGCAGAACATACCAAGATCAACGGAGTATAATCAAACATATCCCTCGCATTGATATTGACTCCAGATGCAATTGCCTCCTGACAACTCTTCAAATCCCCCACACGGCAAGCATCACACAGCCTTGAGAACTCCGGACTGACGTCGAGAGGGCTATCGTCGCGCAAGACTCCATCGCGGATGAGTTGATGCTCGTCCTTGAGCTGGACCTCGAGTTCATCCTTGCGCAGGACCATCTTTGGCAAAGCCGATTCAAGAGTAGTATTTGAAAAAAATATTAAAAAATGCAAGAAGTCTAAAGGGTGGCAAGCCGAGAACAAACGACATATTTATTTGTTATCGCCGACGATAGAGAGAAATGGCGGAGATCCCTGTAATTGCCGAAGTTCTGCCAGCACAAGGGGCATGTCCGTTGCTGTGGCCACCACCTGCCCAGACCGTAAACAGACGGGCCGTCCAGGAACACCATAACTTTTGATATTATTTGATATTCCACGAACAAACACCAACGACAAATACAATTCTCGACTCGACGCCGCTTCCAAGAACCGGATTCTCGCTCAGCCAAATACTTTCGCTCATGGCATTGGCTGTCGTGATCCTTTGCTAACCATTTTATTTTACAACCGCCCTGATAACACCTTCGGAACCATGTCTGAAGGAGAGAAGTACGAAGTCTTGGAGAAGATTGGTATGTGTTCTGTGTACATTGCCAGCAGCATCTACTAACAGCTTCAGGGCATGGCTCTTTCGGTATCATTAGGAAAGTGCGCAGGAAGCAAGATGGACAAGTCCTCTGTCGCAAAGAAATCAACTATGTGAAGATGTCGCAAAAGGAGAGGGAACAACTGCATGCCGAGTTCGCCATCCTGTCCTCCTTGCGCCACCCAAATATCGTCGGATACTACCACCGAGAACACTTGAAGTCGACTCAGGATCTGCATCTTTACATGGAATACTGTGGTAATGGAGATCTTGGGCGCGTCATCAAGGATCTTGCGCTCAAGAAACAATATGCGGAGGAGGGGTTCGTGTGGAGTATGTTCTCGCAACTGGTCACTGCTCTTTATCGATGCCACTACGGTGTTGATCCTCCAGAGGTGGGCAGCAACGTTATGGGTTTGGGTAACACTGCGAAGCCACGACAACCGGCTGGTGGTGTAATGATTCTGCACCGTGACCTGAAGCCCGAAAATGGTAAGTACTCGTGTAGATTCTTGAAAAACTTGGTCTAATCTTTGCCAGTCTTCTTGGGAGAAGACAACTCTGTCAAGCTCGGTGACTTTGGTCTCTCCAAGATCATGCAATCGCACGACTTTGCTTCTACTTACGTCGGCACACCTTTCTACATGTCCCCGGAAATCTGCGCCGCAGAACGATACACACTCAAGTCCGATATTTGGTCACTGGGTTGCATCATGTACGAACTTTGCTCACGAGAGCCTCCATTCAACGCTAAATCACATTTCCAACTTGTACAAAAGATCAAAGAGGGAAAAGTCGCACCCTTGCCAGCAGTTTACTCTCCTGAGTTGAACGCAGTCATTAAAGATTGTCTGAAGGTCAATCCTGATCGAAGACCGGATACCGCGACACTACTCAATCTTCCCGTCGTGAAACTAATGCGGAAAGAGAAGGAGGTGGTTGAACTTGGACGAATACTCCGAAATAAGGACGAGATAGCCACTCGACGACTAGTAGAAGCTGAGGAGAGGTTGCGGAAAGTGGAAGCTGATAAATCGAAAATGCACCAAGACATCGAATCTTCTCTTCGGAGGGAATGGGAAGTTAAGGCACAACTGGAAATCAATCGTCTAGTCCAACTGGAGATTGAGAGGTTGCAGAGGAAGTTCGATCAAGAAGTCCAAGAAAAAGTGGAGGTTGAATTGCAGAAGCGATCAAGTATCCAGAGTGCGGCATCAGTAAATGACTTCTCGGGATCAGGATCGCGTCCTCAGAATGACATCCCATTATCTTCGGTCGGCAGTGGAGATGCTGATTTCCCAGACTCAACTGATCTTACCGAGTTGTCCATCGATTCTCCGGAATCAACCAAAGCTTTAAAGAAGAGCACCCGGACTCCATTCGGGCGAGCGCAAACTATGTTTGCTGGCACACCAATGGATATTGAGATGGGAGAACCATCCCCTATATCAATTGCTTCTTTATCACTCTCACCGCGGCGAAACGGTGGCACTAAAGCCCCAAGCGCGGGTCGCAACATCTTTGCCGCCGCAGGAGCAGCAGAAGCTCGCTGGCAACCAACCCTCATCAACTCCGATGACTCGGACGATGATGACCTCCCGCCCGTGCCATCTCCGACACGGCAGAAGTCCTCCAAGAACCCATTTAAATCAAACGGTGGACGACCGCCCTTGATCTCTCAAAAGACAGCACCAGTCAACAAACCATCACAGCCTAACATTTTCGCAGCCGCAAAGCCGGCAACAACATCCGCTCTGCCAACTCTGTCTAGCGCCCCAGACCTCAGACCACAACCCAGCAATGGCGCCCTCAAAGAGCGCTCCTCATCACCCAACCGCCGCCTCTCCAAGATTCCGTCTTCTGCAAACCTAATCTCGCATGAAAATGTGCCCCTCTCACCAACACGAAAGTCCAGTCTTAAAGCCAAGACGTCCAACGCCGATGACCTGAACAAAATCGCTACCAAGAACAATATGATCAAAGCTGGTAGCGGCGGCAACTTGGCACCTAAAGGTAGAACGCTTGTGGAGCTCGCTCAAGCACGAGCGGGCGGCAGACCGGTCAACGATGGAAATCAGAGCCCGGAGCCGAAAGGGAGGGCGTTTGCAGCGCGGATGGCAGAGAAGGTTGCAGGGAGGGATCAAGAGCCCCCAGTTTGGGATCCGGAGAGGGATGAGATGCCGAGTCCATTTCTGGTGAGGACTAGAGCACCTTTGAGACGATGATGATGGGATGGTTGTGGATATGCATTGATGGATGGGATGGGATGGGATGGGGCCATAAGGAAGGCCCATTTTTACAAGCACAAAACTACAAACTTTCCTTTGTACCGCATGACAATGGACGGGATGAGGCGTTGGGTATATGGATATCATTGATCGATCGATGTACTTTACTCTTTGATGGAGTTGAGGCGAAGTGGAGTGTCAGGTGCGGAGTGTTTAGGGATAGAAGAGAGCCCTTAATTGGATTACTCATACAACCTTTATTTTATATTGTTTTTCGCTTCTTGCTTTTTGAAAGACGGCAAGTGCCTACGATGGAAACCCCAGGAGCATTAAATGAGTCTGTTGGTTCCCTCGAGGTGTTCATGTATAAATCTCACCAAGGCCCTCTCATTTTCTTCGATATCAAACAGAGCCGGACAGCCTGGGAAAGCTTATGGTGCTGCTTTCTTGGTTTGTATGGTATCAAGGTATTGACAGCAAGCTTCCCATTTCTTTGTTTTTCAGATCGACGTATTGAGTAACTGTAACCTTGCCAGCTCGGCCAGTGAACGAGGAAACACATCGACAGTGTTCAGATATATGACAGCAATTCCAACCGCTCATTAGTCTGTTCGTTGCTCTCCTCAGCACTTTCTATGAATGAAATATGTCCAAACTGCGGGGATTTGAGCAACTCACCAAGTAGTTGATAATTTACCGTCTTTGTGCAACTGGCGTACTCCCCCAACGTTGCAAATCTGCTTGCAGTGAGTTTAGATGTAGAGGAGATGTGGGATTAGAAGTCTTTTTGTAATCGAGAATGTTGGGTTGAGTAGGAAGGGGATGATGAATGTGAGAACTTTCTCTGCATTTTAGAGTCGTTCTAGATTGAAATTTGAGATGTTGAAGGTGTATAAAACGAGGCACTTCTTCCATGTTTCAATCATTATGGGCCTGAACTAGAAGTGATTCCTGAAATATTGGAGATGAACCGTGTGTGATCTTCGGCGCCCATGAACTTTTATGAATCTGGTCTTTGTTGGGCGTCAAATTATGACATGGAGGCTTTACAACCTTCTGTTTGAGCGAATTTTCGGGAGCTTCCGACAGTGAAAGTTTTCATGACAGCAACTATTCCATTGAATGAACGCCTGCAAAACGGTGGGGCTTCCCTGCCTTATAAATCTAAGCTGAGGTGTTCACACTTGATGGTCAATTACGACTGTCTCAGTCTTTAGCATGCCCCGCGTCAACTCTGCCACCCATGAAGCTCTTGCCCGTGGAATAATTTCATTTCGCTAGTTCCCTACGGGTTTCATGTGTAGTAATCGGCGGGAATCGGATTTATATTGTCTCGATCTCCCTCATTTCTGTGATGGCATCTTGACAGGGAAGGAAAGAGCTGGGATTTCTTTGAATATTTAAGCATCCTACCATGTGTTTCTTGATCTTCAGAGAATGTTTGGCAAACACCAACTGTCGGCCATGGTCCCAGAGGCACCTAAATTACAGGGTTCTGCATCCCGATGCTGCGGTTGTTTCTTCCCTGGGTGAATACTTTACTTTTGAATTTTTGTTTCATTGGCGTGATATTTTTCGAGGAAGAATATGAATGACAATAAAAAGGTCTTGACAGTAGCTCTTGTTTTCAAAATGAGCTCTGAGAATTCGTCGCCATTTGTGTGAATCATGTGAATTTTTCGCATCTCGACGTGAAGGTGCACCTATGCTCCTGGTCAGAATTTTGCATGAGTCTGATGAATGCGGTGGTTGCTGATATCGTTTCCTGATCATGTATTTTGTCTTACGTACTAAGAATTCTTAAAGTAGGGTGCAGTTTTTGAGGTAAAGAGTGTAGTGGGAGAAAGCTAGCTGACTTTTATTGAAGATTATGATTGAATGAGTGAAACTATGAGAAGCAATGGCAATTTCGATAGCAATGTTTTTCTTTGACAACTGCGTCCATCAGGAAATATCATGTACTGATTGAACACTGTACAATGAAAGTGTTGTGTCTCATCTCAGTGCATAGAGTTATGTCTTAGCACCAGTGACTGCCGACTTTAGAGCTTCACTTCCAAAAAGACCTAGCCAGACTCGAGATGCTCTAGCCTCCATTTGGTGATTTATTCGGCTGAGATATCTGCTTTAAGTACTCTGATCTATCCATTTGCAAATTCGAACATATTGCGAATTGCCAAAAGACTTGAGGATGCCAAGAAGCTTAGTAATCCTCCTGCACTTCGTCCCACAACTTTCCTTTACGCCGCTAAACCTCACAAGTCTCCATCTTCTTCCCTCAGCGCACTAAAGTTTTGGAAACGATGGATAAACGTGTGCGAACAGGTTGCGTGACTTGTCGCAAGCGGCGTGTAAAATGTGATGAAGCGAAGCCTTCGTGCAACCGTTGTCGAACCGCAAACTTCGTCTGCGAAGGTTACGCGCCTCCAAGGCAAGCACCAAATGCCCCGCCCCCGCCTCTGGTTTCCACTAGCCCCAAGCAAGATACCCCTGAAGGATCATCCATCTCGGAGTTATCATGGAGGCACACGAATTGGCGTCAAGAGCAACTGCCGCTTTACCACCATTTTGTAACCACAACAGTGGTTCGGCTCTTTCGGAAAGACCATATCAGCTTTTGGCGTGACCAAGTTGCGCAAATGTCATATGGGTTGGATATTGTTTATGAAGCTTTACTGGCTATCGGTGCAATGCATCGTTCGTCACTTCTTACGGGCCAGCATGAAAGCTTTCAAGAAGCCACGAAATTTAGAGTCCTGGGGCTTCGAGCCTACGGAAATACTCTTAGATTACTTCCCAGTCACTTGAGGCAGCATGCAGTGGCGGATATCCTTGCTGCACTTATAGTCCTTATGCTCCTCACTTATTTTGAGGTACGATCTTGGGTTTTCAAGTTATTTGGAAAGTACTAAGCTTCCTGTTCTAGTGCTTCATGGAGAACCCAAAAGGTGCATTCCGGCATCTCTGGGCAGGAATACAACTTCTTCAACATTCCGAACAACGCTTGTCCGAAGACGAAGTCTCCAATATGGTTCCAGTCTACGACGCCATGATTCGTCTTGACTTCATTGCTCAAAAGCTCGTCCCGTACGCTTGTTCTTCATTTCTGCGAATCTCAGACCGAGCAATTCTCGAGTCTCCGTTCTGGAATAGACCTTCTCCAGAATTCTCCGGCCTAGTTAAGTCAGATGCCATTGCCGCCGAGCGCTACGGCCTGACTCAACTGATCTGCGCACACAACAAGCTCAGCCGAGTGATCTGGGGCTGTTGGTGTCCTATCAATGAGAGACCCAGTCGTGATGAGCTGATGGGCTTCTATTTAGAAATGCAGCTATGGATGGCTAATTCGCCAGCGACGTTGGCAAGCTGTGAAAGTTTAGCACATATAGAAACATTAGATCTTGCGGGTTTGAGCACACTTCCGATACCGCCTCCAGCCTCCAAATTTCCGTCAAATGAAGCAGCACTTAACGTAGCAACGTACAATGCTTACATGGGCTGTGCGGTGGCAATGATCTGCACCACAGACGATGATCCGGCCGCTCGCGAATTGGAGGCTTTTAAGCTGGTGTATCAGAATCTCTGTATCACGGCAAGCTTGGTTGAAAAGCTCCAGCAGAGACTATATAGACCATGTGATGCCATTAGCGATGGAATTGCGATACACCTCTATCATGGCTTTCGCCGATGCTTTTCATCGGCATGGCAGGAGTGGACAATTGCCGCGCTTCGGTCGATAGGTCGCGAGGGTCTTTTTAATGGCTTCACTGCAGCGAACACCCTTGAGATCATGGGTCGACTGGAGAACAATGTCAGCAGCACATATCGATATAATCAGGAAGATGATTCTCCTCTAGGGCATATCCGAGATCGGCTTATTCCCATGTTGATGCCTCATGGGGAGGAAGATCATATTCTGGCGTTCTTCCTGCGGTATGGAAGCACGGAGGCCCAAGGGGATGAGCATGTCATCCGAGTCGTAGCAAAAGCCACTTGGAAAGAGGACGTAACTGGCGCCATAGACTCTTTGCATATTGATGTCTGTGACACGGTATTTTCTGAGCTTTCCAACGTTGAAGAAATGCCGGATGCGCTGGAATTGTTCCATTGCTGGCGCCAAGAAGTTGAGAAAGGCTGGCACGGATATCTTGCGAGAGAGGTTCAGGAGGGATTCCTTGTAAGAGAAACGTCGCCGAATGCCTGATGTCGTTCACGCAAACAATCGAGAGATTTGAAAGTCGACATGGGAAAGAGTCTTTTGACGGCTAAATTGGAGTGGCGTCTATGATAGTATTTCCGCCTCTTGGTGCTCCAATCACTAAATCAAAACGCAGTCCCAAAACCTCATCTAGAAGACCGAACTTACGTTACATATTTCCAGTCAGAAGATATGAAGCGAGTCATCGGGATCGACATACCAAGTACAACTCTTGAAGATCGAGCCGAAGGAAGAGATATACTGCCTCGGGACATGCCGCTAGGTCAGATAGTGATTGCGTAATTTTAGGGGAGGGGATAAAACTGCTGGGTCCTGGTAAAGTGATGATACTCCTTTGCCTTTGTGATGACTCCCTTCAAAGTTTGCAGTAATTTGTTTGATGTTGTTCGTCTATTCTCAAATCTTTAGAGCCTATCCATAACTTTTTAGTCCATTGTTGCCAATTTTCCTGTGTCGCCCGCCGCCCCCACATTCAGTGAATCGATACAGCTATACAGAGCCAGAGCCGGCTACGTGCATCCCTATAAATCCCTTCCATGCAGATATTGTCCTTGTATCAAGCGATATTGAAGCGTGTCGTTTTAGTTGGCTGACCGCTTGTGGTGCCCCGCAATCGTATCCCTGAATACGCTCGCTTCGCTCATCATGACCTGTGCAAGCAAGCTAATTGATAACAGCATGCTTCCCTGCTGCCTCAATAATACCGATATCCATCAAGAGGAGCTTCTTGACGTTTATCAGAAACCAAATACACCTCATCCACCTCGTGGCGTGAGGAGCATAATTCTCTCACGCATGTAAATCTGTGCGGCCCCGAGGGAGGAACAAATCTGCTTCTCTCACCAGCGCTTGGCACTGATGCTTCGCTCAGCGGTGACACTCAATTCTCCGCATTCGAAGGCGCGTTCCATTCGATCCCGAATTCAATTGATTATTTCCGCCTTGCTGAGGGGTTTCGTGTCGTAGTAGAGCATAAGCATGAACATCGGCATTGCTCATCCCCCATCATCAAAAACATCCGGATCCAAACTCAAAATCGGCTTAAGCGTCTTCATCGGCACAGGCTTTATCAAGAAGATATCAACACCGCTCAAAGCAGCATCTCGCTGGTACTCAGGCGACGAAAAGCATGTGAGTGCAACAATGCGGGTGCGGGGAAGCGTGTTCTCGGATTCGTAGGCTCGGATATGTCGGCTTGATGTGAGGCCATCCATCACAGGCATGGCAAGATCTACCGGGTGTATTAAAGATTTGCACACTTTGAAGGCAGTGGTGTAGCTTACCCATGAAAATCACCTTGAATGATCTAGGTTCTTGCTGGAATTTGTGCAGGGCTTCGAGGCCGTTTTCTGCCGTTGCGAAGTCTTGTTTTGCGATCTTCATGTAGTTTTTCAGAATCTAAAAATACGTGAGTTTTTCGCCGTTCGATCTCGGAATGGCGATTCGTACCTTCATGTTGATGATGTTGTCTTCCACAAGGAGTACCTTTGATCGAGCCGTGGCCTGTGGCTGCACTGGCTGTGCATCCTTCAAGTTCAAAGTCATTTTGGCTGCTGAGATCTGTCCATTACCCTGCGTTGTTCCAAGTATGTTTGAAGGGAGTAACACTTCTGCTTCTTCTCGTTCCACCGCTGGCAGAATTGCCGGAGCGTCTTCGTGTTGGCCATTAGTTAGTGACGTAGACACTCGTTCAAGTGACCCTCGAGGGGGTTGGTCTTCCTTCAGGGATGGTAGTTTGCGGTTCGAAGCTTTAAAGTCCAGGCAGAGCGCCAGCGCTTTTGCTAGTTTGTGTGGACCAACACTGTCAATGGGTTAGCATAAAAGACTGAAAATAGCTGGAAATTTGAGAAGATATGAAACAAGGATGTGAATAGCGATTGTCTAGCTGCGGACAGCGGGTAAGCTTACGGCTGCGAGAGAGAGAAAACTCCACGATTGTTACCCTGGGGCTCTCCTCCAATAATGTCCTCAAACACGAGCAACGGGAGTTTTAGGGCTAGGCTTTCCAAAAGGTTCCATTTGGAACGAAGCACCAGAAGCATGTCTCCGTCCACTGCTTCCAAAGAGGACACCGTGTTGATCTCCAACCCGAACCAATCAGCTGCCATGGCGATCAGAGATGATTTGAGAGCCAACATGCTTCTTGCATGAATGTCAAGAATGCCGTTTGGTGTTTCCACAATATCAGGATAATATTCGAAAGCAAGAACGCATAGCTTCAATCCGTTGCATCGTTCCCTGATACTAGGTATGAGATTGTTACTTTCCGGGGCTGAAACATCTAGAGAAGTCGCAGAAATCTGCGCAGGCAGAGAGACATTGATGGTCGTTCCATACCCCACTTCGCTCTGTACATCGATTTTTCCCTTGAGATCGGTTACCAGCTGGCGTACTATGGAGAGGCCCAAGCCTGTACCCGCGGCATGAGGGTCTTCTTGCACAAAAGGCGTGAAGAGTTCGTACTTCAGATAATCCTTTGCCATTCCCTTGCCCGTATCTTCGATCCGGAGTATGGCAGTATTTGGACTCGAGGAAGCTGCTGCCTCGTTTGCCAGAAGTGAAACATGAACGAAGCCGGAAGTTGTGTACTTGAGCGCATTACCCACAAGATTCGTGAGGATCCTTTTCCAGCTACTGGTGTGTGAGTTATCAATGCGTAAAATCTGCCTGCAGATACTCAAAATGACGATCGGGCCATTTTCTGAAGAGTAGTGAGTAATTTCAGAGTCCATGCTGGCATGCTTCTTATCGTGTAAGGATCCCAAAGTTGATCTTCGATAGTTATGCCCAGCAAACACGCCAACCGCAACGGTCTCAACAAGATTGCCCACATCGATGCCCGCAAAAGTCTCAGTTGGCGGGACAAGATTGTCAGACTTCGCCAATGATGTTTTCGCTCCGCCGTTGAGCTTGGTATAATCGAGACTAAATATGTAAGTAAATCCAAAGGGGCAAAACAATGTCGAGATTGTGAAGTGCTGTACATACATTTGGTCCATGGTATCTACTAGAATCTCACCACAGATTCTGACAGTGTGAATCATTTCATCTTGCACTGGCCCCGTTGAAGTTTCTTGAAGAGCCTCAGCGCTAGCCAGGACACCGTGAAGAGGCGTACGGAGTTCATGACTGACTGAAGAAATGAAATCCGCTTTGGCACGATCAGCTGACACCGCATCCAGTCGAGACTTCTCGGAAACTATGCAGCTTCCAAAGGACGCTAGATACTTGAGGTCTACTGATTCCAAAGATCTGGCCGGATCAGTAGTCCAAGCTAGACAGCTGGCCAACCATTGATGTCGCCGGGGGTCCCAAAGTGCGTGGAATATTATGGATCTCGCACCTGGGCAGATATTGAGTAATTGACTCACCCAGAGTTTCTCTTCCTCGCGTTCAAGGCTCGTTTTCGCTTTCAAAGTCGGGTCGGGCTCCGACTTCTGCTCTTTCACAGAGTCAGACAAGCTCTGCATAATTGATCCATCGTTATCAAATTCAAATATGTGACCCTCTGGATATTTTTGCATCAACCCCCGTATCGTCGATTGAGGAAGGTCTATTTGAGGGAGTGCAGATAAGACGGCGCCAAAACTTGAGGTATTTCGCACAGAAACCCCGAGTAGCTCACTTGTTGAATGGTCACTGAACACTGGCGCGACAGCTTCGGCAGTCGCCGTTGAACTTGGTCCATGGGCCTGTGCATCTGCTGTGTCCAGGGCCTCCACAGACTCTGGTGAAGTGAACGGTGCGCCAGTTTTGGTGGGATCAACAACCACGTCTTGGAAGGATGTGTCAACAATGATGGCGCCATCGACATCGAGGGCCTCTCGGATCAGATAGCATGCCTGTGCAAACAATTGCTTCACTCCAGTCGAGGAAATCGATTCTTGAGTCAAGTGACCATCAAAGGCTGACATCTGTCGCTCCCTCTGTGATGGGCGAGCGTGCCCAGAAGACGACGACTTGGTGTCTTGATCAGTATGGGACACCGGAACTAACCCACTTAGCTGATCAGGCTCTTCGGAGAGATCCTGCTCAGCTGGAAGAGGCTTATGAGCTAATAACGTCGCATTATCCTGGGTACTGGCCCGCCTTGCAGATACAGTTGACATAGTTTGGGCTGTGCCAGTCCGGGGTATGGAGGGCCTTGCTTGGAGATTTTGCAAATTATTCCCGGCATCTCCCATCCAATCTTTCAACGCTCCACTGCTTTCACCCAATCGACCCAAACTCTTCATCATTCCTTCAGCTCGTTGAAGAGCATACTGCTTCTGCACAAGATCGAGGTGTTTCATAATGGCGAAAGAAATCTCGTTCAATGCATCAAGCCCTTTTTGGTCGAGACCATCTCGTGGCTTGTTGTCAACAACACAAAACGTCCCAATGACATGGCCGGTTGGGCTATGAATTGGCACCTCGGCATAGAATTTCATGAATGGCCATCCGACGATATAAGGCCGATCCTTGTATCTCTCGATAGCAGACATATCATTCATGACATAGCATTGCTGATTCGCAACAACGTTGGACGTAGCGATGTTGAGACTGTCGTCCTTGGCAGTGAACACTTGGATGGTATTTGGGCATACTCCCCATTTCATATCTAAGACTCGTGCCCCCAAATACACCTCATCGCCCTCATCACTTTTATCTTTCGAATTGAGAGACACACTTCTTGTTGCTTCAGCTAAAATGAACTGATTCTTGTCGTCCATGAGTGAAATGAAGCTCCGCTCACAATTCAACCGGAAAGCTGCCAATTGTGTGAATGCGGTCAATGTGGGGTCATGGGCGAGCAATTTTGAGTCGTCTGGGGGTCCGTCGTGGACATCCGCCACAGCGCAGCCCGTTGAAGCTGCATCCGTTGCATCGTCACGGGGATCTGATAAACTGCCATTGGCTTGGGGTGGTTCCAACAGCCTAGTATCGGGTTTGTAGTACCTGCAGCACGGTACACAACGTCAGATATGTCTCTCGCCATCAGGCATGTCCCAAGAGGAGGCTAGATCAGACCTTAGGAGGTCCCGAACGCGCGCGCGTTCCAAACTCAACTGTGTCTGCTGAGGAGACATCTGAAAGCGTGTAGCAGAGCTACAGAGGCTCTAATTACCCCAGCTTTTCGATACTACTCTGTACACCCGTGTCTGACCGCGGTGCAAAACTTAAAAGAGGACGCCAATGGCACACGTGTTAAAGGACGGGGTAAGATTATCTCCACTAGCGTCAACAGGGGCCGGCATATGGATGATAAGCGTTATCGGATTCTTATGGAGAAGTTTGAAAGCGCATAATCATCGAATTTCAGGCTGATGACCAAACCAAGCTTAGAAAAAGGAAATAATAGAATTGCTTTGTGTCGGTCACGTGCACCAGTCCAGGCCTTGGATCTGGATAAAAGAGTCATAGAGGTTGCTCCATGAAAGATTGAAGGCACAGATGAGCTGAATTTGAGGTCAGATGTTCATTTGATTAGTAATCCCGAGAAAACCCCTGCTTGAAAATCGATGATTTCTCAGTCACGAATTGAACTTGGTTTCTTTATTGTTCTCGGTCATGTGACCTTTACATCGTATGAAACATATAATGTCCATGACTTGCCGAATCACTCAACAGTCCCAATTGCGAGGAGAATGTGCCATAAGAACTGGAACTTTCTCAATTAGTAAAGGCTAATAGTGTCTCTCAATTAGCTAAGACTGGTAAGACCTCCTGATTTCCTGAAAGTTAAGCGGCTCAGCGCCAGAACGAGCCGAACTTGCTCCTCGGACTGCATATCCCATTTGGACCAAAAGCCTGTCGGATGCAGGTGGTTCCCCTGGCTGTTGCTTAAGGCACATAAATGAGACATTAACACCCTGTTCATGGAGCCGACGTATCTCAACCAAGAGCAACTTCCATAGGTCAGAATCACTCACATCATCTTGCTTATCGCGGAAAACGGTCGGGGGATCAAGCCACAAATCGTCAACTTCCCAATATCGAAGTCCTGAATTATGGCTAGAGACAGCACCATCAAATAATTTCTCAGAACGGGTCACGATAACGACACTTCGCCATCGGTGGCCAGAGTCCTGGGACCAATCAATGAACTGTAGCGCAGCGATAGCGGCACGTAATTCAGCTCTGGGTTCCGTCAAAGGATGTTCTTGGTCGCCTGGGCCCTTGAATTCTAACCGGAAGCTGATTGTTCGACTACGGGTGGATGATTGACGGCTGGATTCACCGTTGATCGGCGGCATTTCAGCCCTATAGACAAATCAGTATGAGATCTTGACAAATATTCCAGATTGTTCGGGAGCTGAACCCCCGAAGATGACTCCCGAAGATTTCGTCTCCTAAAATTCCATGAGAACAAGGGCAAGGTCTCACGTACTGCTTGGGCCCAAAAACAAAAGCACACCCAGCCCCATTGAAAAATTCCGAACCCTCACCAGCAGTAAAAATGAAGATTTCGCGAGCATTCTGCCGGTTAATGAATCGATGGCTTCTTTCTTCAAAAACTATGGCGCTGGCGTCCGGCCACGAAGGAGTAGGGTACGCCTGTTTGGGAAAGGAACCCTCCAGTAGGGAACCCCGCAAGCGTCCTGGAGTGAGAATATTGCTGCTACGCAAGACAGATCCATCATTCCTAAAGCGTTGTTCGACCCAGGAATGACCGTCATCTACGCAATAGATGCCTCTCCGAGCGCATATGATGCAAATATCATAGTCTGTGCAGCCTCTACAATGGTAGGAAATATGGCCTGAACTCAACTCAGTATCGCAACGGCCGCACCAGTACAATCCCGAAGCAGATCCCGAATCAGGCATAGTAGCAGGGGCTGCGGGGTCTTGCTCCTCTTCGCCATCACTCCAAGTAGTCTTTCATAACCCTGATCAGCTCTGTTGTGTAAATGTGCGGGTACAAGTGGGAGATTTACCATGGGGGGCTTGGTGAACTTGGTTATTCTGGGCATTGGATCTTTTCCACGATTGGACTCGACGGATAACTCTGGAGTTGCGGGGGCTTCTGCTTTTTGCTCCTCTTCGCCATCTCTTCGATTAACCTTCCACGACCTTGGTCAGCTCCGTTGTGTAAATGTGCAGGTACAAGTGGAAGATTTACTGAGTCAAGTGTGGGGTGGCTGGGAGCTGAATCTTCTCGTGAATTCGAACTTTTGGGGGTTTCTGCGTCCTGCTCCGGTTCTGCTGGACCCTTTTTGCATCGGATTGTCTTCCACTACCACCAGTACCTCGGTCAGCTTCGGTGTGTGATTGTGCAGGTACAGGTGGGAGATTTACCAGCTTCGATGCTTTGTTCTGGAACGACATTGTGAGCACTGTAATAAGTTCCGATGGTATGGTATACTCGTATGTCGTATACTGTTGTGTTGTTGATTGTGTTTTGGTCGAAGGAAGGTAGCGGGCATTCATTTTCTGGGGGCTCCATCTCAAGTTGCGACTGCTGTTCTTGGTGATCATAAGGAAGGAGCTGCACACGAACAATTAAGCTTCTAATGGAAGGATAGTGACACCCAGGTAGTGCCGTGATAATTGATGGATAATTGTAAATGTCCCACCTCATGGGGGTCATTCAAAAAGACATCAAACGGCTGGCCATGATCCGATATTCAACGAGAGCTCCAAATTCAGACGAACAAGAAGCAAGAACGCATATTCTGCTTTATAAATGGCCTGAGATATCTGCAAGCCTCTACAGAATCAGCGAGACACTTGTGCTGCACTATTTCATGGAAGACGGGCTGACAGCCCCGCCGCTCGATCGACCGCCTGCACTCGAAAAGTCGGATCACAACACCTCAAATTTTACTTGATCAAGAGAGTAAGATCTCAATCGTAATAAATGATAAAATCATTGAACGAAAATGAAAGATGACAGCAAATTTAAACTGTCGTCGGAATTCTGAAAATAATCCCCCGCTTCAACGCCACGAAACAAATTTCCAACGGGTCTCTTTAGCACGCGACGAAAGTCATTTCTCGAGCCAGGTAGAGGACATCGCATCCTAGGACATCGAGTCCCTTGCAAGCTTGGTTGAGTTGTGCGGGTGGTGGAGACTCTGAAAGCGAGATCAGATACAGGCCAACCCCACCGTACCTCAACGACAACTTCCTATAAAATACACCCGCGAAACTTGAAGCATGAGAACAAATGATGACGGCAATCAATGAGATACTGACGTACTGTGACGTGGGGACGACGAGTATCTCAATGAAGTAGTCGGTCAGATCACCTAGTTCGTAGAAAGCCTACAAGATCCAAAATATCCAAATTTTCATATCTTCCATGCCTTTACTGTCCGTATGTAGTGAATGGAACTTCAAATGACAGCAACTGAAAACTCAATCGCAACATCTCCCTCACTCAAACTTTCGAGCACATTCACTCCCGAGCCCAGCCCACGTCTCAAACTCGATGGCCTTCTCCACCAAGACGTGGACTCGTACCCAAACCCAGCCAGGCGCCAGTCCTGAGCTTGGATCCTCGGGCCAACCTCCACAGATAATGAGAACCTGTAACAGAACTCGCCCTTATATAGATAACCAACCACCACCAGCGACTTCCAAGTCCGTGAATCACCAGATTCACTCTCGAGTAAACACACCCCTAGAACCACTTCTGTGATCAAGGTATGTGCCCGTATTCAAATAATTATAAATGACTCTCACCCATGCTTCTGAAACATCAAAGATTAGAAAGCCTTATGTAAACCGTGCCATGGCGTGGAGGGATCCGAGTCCCAGTTTCGCGAATCCAGGTCTGCGAGTTCCAAGCAAAGAGCATCAGTGGTCTGCAAAAGAACGCTACTAGTGATCCCGTGTTATTTCTCACGAATGAACGAATGTACTCAATGACAGCATTTCAAAACTTGACAGCAACTCTCATTTAGAACCGCTACACAAATTCTGTCCCAGGACAATGTCAAGCTGTATTCGCGGCAAGAACTAGTCCTCGCTCCCCTGAGATTCTGAAGACTTTCATTTCTACACTTAGCAAAGCAGAGTGTACTCGCTAACTTCGGTCGTGTTCTAAATTGATGGCTAACAATCATTCCAGCCTTAGAGTTTAAATACTCCAAAAACCAATACGCAGGATCCAAAAATAGCAAATATCCCCACACATCCTTGTGGAGGCTTGCTAGAAATATATAAACCAGCTGTGATGCATCAATGCATCGATGTAGCTAATTGCCAAGCCTGAAGAACTTCGTCCAGGACGTGTGTGGGCGCTGGACGCAGAGATCATTGAATCCCCTTTGACCCTATTCTTGATGCCGGCCACAGCTGAGGCCCATGATATACAATGAAATCAACGTATTCTTCAATCACTGAACGAACGTGTTGCTCGACAGCAATCCGTCACTTGACATAAAACTGCCACACCTCAAATCCTCAAATCTTCACACCCCCAAACCACTTAAAATCTTTCTCGCATATGAATCAAAGAAATCATTCACTTCAACATCCTTCGCATACCCTGACCAACCAGACAGCAGCCACATCAGCGGTAATTACACTCTCCGTTGAAGATGCTCAATCCTCTGTGCTCAAAGGCAAGTTTATATACCCGCATCCCCCCCC
>Ga0247778_1000756_pt1 | contig 26952 bp, 20 predicted proteins | sample UWRJL049202B5_FD_179939 | JGI IMG/M metagenome (GOLD analysis project Ga0247778, IMG submission 179939) | Plant litter microbial communities from Arlington Agricultural Research Station in Wisconsin, United States - UWRJ-L049-202B-5 | ecosystem: Environmental > Terrestrial > Plant litter >...
GCTCGGCTACGAGACGCCAACCTCCTACGAAGCTTGCGCTATCGAATCGGAAAGCGCATAGTCCTTAACAAGTTGTCCGGGGGATCGGATCAACTCCAGGGCATTACGCGAAGCACATCGCGCCCAGCATCGGCGATAAGTCGATCAAGGACTGGACTCAGGCGGATATGCGGAAGCTCTGCCATGACCTTGAGGTAAAAGCGCAAGCCGGATCCATTTCCTGGAAAACCGCGTTCAACATTTGGGGCACGGCGACGCGCATGTGTGACGATGCTTGCAGCTCTAAGGTAGAGAAGTTGCGCGTGCGTTCGGACAACCCTGCGGATGGGGTTCGGGAGCCCGATCGTGGCGCGCACAAGGCCAAGCAGTTCCTTTACCCGTCCGAGGTTCACGCTTTCGTGTCGCATCCAGACGTGCCGCTACTCTGGCGCCGATTGGTCGCGGTTGCCGTCTATGCATACATGCGCGATGGCGAGATCCGAGCGCTGTCGTGGGATGACGTGGACCTAGCGCACGGAAATATCCACGTTCACCAGTCGCTAGAGCGAGACACGGGCAAGCTCGTGCCCACCAAGGGCATGCAAGACCGACCCGTTCCGATTGAGTGGAACCTCCGCGCTCTATTGAAGGCGATGCACAAGGAGTCCGGTGGCGTCGGACTTGTGTTCCCCGTTTATCCGGTCGCCGAGCACACGGCGCGCAGCTTGCGCGATTGGTTGCGTAAGGCTGGGGTCAATCGTGCCGCGTTGCACAAAAACTCGCCCACCCATAAGAACATTACCTTCCACGATTTGCGGGCCACCGGCCTAACGTGGATGGCCAACCGTGGCGATGATCCGCTCAAGATCCAACAGCGGGCAGGCCACACGGATTTCAATACAACCCAGGGCTATATCCGTAGGGCCAAGGCAGTGCGGGAAGGCTTCGGGCAGCCGTTCCCGAGCTTGCCGGACACGCTTTTCAAAGGCGATCCGGGGCTCGGAAACGTTCAGCCAAACGTTCAGGCTGCTCTAACTATGCGTAACTATGTGGAGGCGCCGGGAATTGAACCCGGGTCCGCGAGGCATCGAGATAATCTTCGTTCACGTGCGTAGCCGGTGGTTGCCCCCGCCGGCAGGAGTTCGTGGATTCGGCCACGACCTAGCCTCAGTGTTTCTCAGCGACCGAACCCGAGACGCGCTCGGTCACCCAGCTTTAGTAATGACGCCCTTCCGCTACCAAAACTATCTTACGGTTGGACGGCACTCGTCAGTTTTTCAGGCTGCGAGAGCGATTGCGTTGTCGTTCGCAATTATACGGCCCGTTTGATGAAGCGGGACGGGAGCCGCTTACACGCAGATTATCCTTCAGTCCCCACGTCGAAACCGATCGCCCCCCGAAAGGTTGGGAGGTTGTGGGTGAACGGGAAGATAAGCTTTTTCGCCGACCGGTCAAGGCCCGCCTGCGGCTGGCTCGCGGAAAGTGCAGCTGTGGGGCAACCATGGGGCAACTCACCGGATGCTCGGCCCGCTGGGGCGCGTGCCACTTTTGTCGGGTCGCCGTAGCAAACTCATACGATCTGCTTAGCAATGATTTAGCAACGCGCCGACGCGGCTGGGCTCAGATTCCCGCGTACGATGAAGACACGTTACACAGGGTTGGTTTTCGCAGTTCTTACTCAATTCAGCTTGGCCTGTAGCGACGGTAGCGGCGGCTCCCACGCCGGCGACGCGAGCGGTGGTGCGGCCGGCACTCACTCGGGAGCAGCGGGCGCGGCGGCAGCGGGTTCTGGCGCGTCGCAGCAGGGCGCCGGAGAGGCAGGGCGGGGCGACGACGCCGATGGCGAAGCCGGATCGGCCGGTCGTTCGAGCTCGGATGGCGACGCCGGCGAGGGCAACGATCCGCGCGGTTCCGCGGGTAGCTCCGGGACTCCGACCGGTGGCGTCTCGTCCGCGCGCTTCTTTTTGCCCACCGGTGAACCCGACAACACGGCCGCGCCGAGCATCGAAGTGGACGCCCAGGGCGCCACTCACGCGGTCTATCCCGCCTACGCCGGAGGCAACGCCTACTACGCGTACTGCGCAGCGGATTGTCACGGGCAGTCTGACGTCAAGGTGGTGATGTTGCCCACGGAGGGCACGGTCGCGAACGCGATGCTGGCGCTCGATGCCAACGGGCGTCCGCGCGTGCTGCTCTCGTCGTTCCAGAAGGTGTACTTCGCCAGCTGCGATAGCGGTTGCACCAGCGCGAACGGTTGGAAAGTGAGCGAGATCCTCGACCACGAAGGGGATCGTGAGGTCTCAGGCGAAGCATTGGCGCTCGATCCCAGCGGGCATCCGCGCTTCTTGATGCACACCTATCGCGCCTACCTCGGCATTGGGCAAAAGCCGCCCAAGACGTGGTACGCAAAGTGCGACGCAGCCTGCGATCAAGCGGCGAGCTGGAGCTACTCGGAGATCGCGCAAGCAATTTGGGAAGGCACGTCGCTGCGTTTCGATCGCTCGGGCGGCGCACATGTCGCGACCGTGATCGACATCAACGAGGGCGCTCAGGCAGGCAAGAAGCTCGCCGCTTACCTCGAGTGCGCGGCCACGAGCGCGGGCGCGTGCACCGACAAGGACGATTGGAACGGCATTGGCTTCGTCAAACCGTACGAAAACGATTTGGAAGCGGTGAGCATGAAACCCACCGTTTCGCTCGCGCTCACCCGCGCGGGCGAGCCGCGCGTGGTGGTGCTCGGCGAGAACGACGGCAAGCCCAAGAACATCATCTACTTTCAGTGCGATCAGGATTGCACGAACGATCACTGGCAAGGCGCGGTCGTGAGCGATCACGACAAGATCGACGCCGGCCTCGACTTGGCGCTCGACGCCAACGACCACCCACGCCTAGCGTACACGCTCAACTACAACATCGGCCTGGCCTATTGCGACAGCGAATCGTGCGGTGGCCCCAATTCCAACTGGGATCTGACCAAAGTCGAGCTCAGTGGTGACATCCCGCCCGACGAAATCTTCCTCTGGGAAAACTGCACGGTGGGCGCGTGGTTTTTGCACAGCCCGTCGCTCGCGCTCACCAAAGATGGCAAGCCGCGTGTTGGCTATCAGGCGCGGGACATCAGCGGCGGCGTGAGCCTGCCCGATCCGACCAAGCCCGCCTGCCGTGCTGGCACGGACATGACCTGGAGTCGGCTCTCGCTGATGACGTCGTACAAGTAAACTCGCACAAGTCGACGACTCCTGGGCAGCGGCGTGAGTGGGCGCGCGGTACCAAACCCGTGCGCCCACTTTCTCTTTCGTCGGCTCACTCTCCGTATCGGCCGCTAGTTCGTGCACGAAGTCCGGGTTTCGTGCACGCGAAGAGCATCGTCCCGCGCGCAGTAATTCGTGCACCAATGCCGATCGGTGAGCAGTTCAAGGGATCGAAATGCTTAGGGAAGCAGGCCGCTCTTTTTTTGCGCCGAGAATCACTCACACTCACCTTCGGCGTGATGGGGTAGACTCGCGAAAAATCGAGTTGGAATTCGAACTCGATTTTCTAGCCGTGAAGGTGCCCTCCGCGCAAATATTGGGCGCGGAAGCTCTGAACTGAACGGCATTGGTTCGAATTCGAACTCGATTTTCCAGCCGTGAAGGTGCCCTCCGCGCAAATATTGAGTGCGAAAGGTCTTAACCGAACGGCATTGGTTCGAATTCGAACTCGATTTTCCAGCCGTGAAGGTGCCCTCCGCGCAAATATTGGGCGCGGAAGCTCTGAACTTCGAATTCGAACTCGATTTTCCAGCCGTGAAGGTGCCCTCCGCGCATTGGGCGCGAAAGCTCTGAACTGAACGCCATTGGTGCGCGAAGTACTAGTTCTGAGTACGAGGGGCGTTCTCCGCGCGCGGTAGTCGTGTTCAGGGCACGTAGGGGTGGAACTCGAGCCCGAAAGTGCGCGCGACGGCTTGGTCGGTCACCGTGCGTTGGTGAATGTTGACGGCGCTCGGTAGGCAGGCGTCTTCGTGCGCCGCGCGGGCGAGACCGAGGCTCGCGATGCGCACGGCGTATGGGGCCGTGACGTTGCACAGGGCGTAGGTGCTGGTGCGGCTGACCGCGCCGGGCATGTTTGCCACGCAGTAGTGCACGACGCCGTCGACGCTGAATGTGGGCTGTTCGTGGGTGGTGGGTCGCGTGGTTTCGAAGCAGCCGCCTTGGTCGACCGCGACATCCACGATCACTGAGCCTGGCTTCATGGTCTTGAGATCGGCCCGTTCGACCAAGCGGGGGGCGCGCGCGCCGCGCACGAGTACGGCGCCGATCACGAGATCGGCGAGCACGAGTTGGTCGCGGATGTTGTGACGATCACTGAAGAGTGTGGTCACGTTGGGCATGATGTCGTCGAGGTAGCGCAGACGGTCGACGTTGTTGTCCAAGATGACCACGTTCGCGCCGAAGCCAGCGGCAACTTTGGCGGCGTTGGTGCCGACGATGCCGCCGCCCAAAATCACCACGTGGGCCGGGTCGACGCCGGGCACCCCACCGAGCAGAATGCCGCGGCCTCCTTGCGGACGCTCGAGGAATTTGGCTCCTTCTTGAATGCTCATGCGACCGGCGACTTCACTCATCGGAGTGAGTAGCGGCAGCCGACCTTGGCGATCTTGCAAAGTCTCGTACGCCACGGCCGTGGCACCCGACTCCAGGACCTGGCGCGTCAATCGTTCGTCAGCGGCGAAGTGGAAGTACGTGAACAGGATTTGGTTCTCGCGCATCAGCGGGAACTCTTCGGGTTGCGGTTCTTTGACCTTGATGATCATGTCCGCGCGCGCCCAGATCTCTGCGCGCTCGTCGACGATGGTTGCGCCGGCCTTCTCGTACTCTTCGTCTTGGATGCCGCTGCCGAGGCCCGCCCCGCGCTCGACCAGAACCTTGTTTCCCGTGCGTCGTAGCTCGTCCGCACCTACGGGCAGGAGCGCGACGCGGTATTCGTGTGATTTGATCTCTCTCGGTACGCCGACGATCATGCAAGAAGCCTAGCGCCGCCCGCGTAAACCGCGAGGGTGCCGGCAAATCAGCGCCAAATGCGGGGTAACCTCGGGCACCTACCGCGCGGCCGCTATCGGCCTACATCAGCGCTCGTACTCGTATTTGTCGCTGAGCCCGCGATCCAACTGGGCGCGAGCGATCCAATCAGTGACGAACGGTTGCGCGCGCACGGCGTCCGCGTAGGCCGAAATGGGGGGCGACAGTGCGGCATCGTAAGTAACGAAGCGCATCACCACGGGCGCGAAGAAGGCATCGACCAAGCTAAACGAACCGAACAGGAACGGCCCGTTGCCGCCGAAGCGATCCAAACAGGCGCTCCACATCTCGCTGATGTGCGCGATCTCTTCGCGTACCGCGGATGTCTTTGGGAAGCCGGGGTAGTGCTTGCGGATGTTCATCGGCAGCGCGCTGCGCAGGGTCTCGAATCCGGAATGCATTTCGGCGACCATCGAGCGGGCGTGAGCGCGCGCGCTGCCCGAGCTAGGCCAGAGACCGGCTTGCGGGAACTGTTCGTGCAAATACTCACCGATCGCGAGCGAGTCCCAGATCCATTCATTGCCATGCTTGAGCAGCGGGAAGCGGCCCGAAGGCGAGAGCGCTTTGAGCGCGGACACGTCTTCACCTTCTGCGTGCACGCTCAGCTCGCGAAAGGGTGCGCCCGTCTGACGCAGCGCGAGCCCGGCGCGCATGGACCACGACGAATAATTGTAGTTCCACACATAGAGCAACAATTCCGACGACATGTCAGCGTAGTACCCCACGAAAACCGCGCCCGCAAGGCGTCGACGGCGTCGAGCTGACGCGCGAGGGCAGGGCGCTGCGCAAGAAGCTGGTGCCGATTGCCAAGTCGATCGTCGCGCGCCTCGAGGCCGGCGTGCCGAAGAGGATCTACTCACGACGCGCCGCACCCTGTGTCGCCTATTCGAGAACCTCGCCTAAATTCGACTTGCACCCTGCGCTCTCGGTCCGTCCGCGAGCGCCGTGTTCCGCTCCAATGGTTGCAATGACAATCACTTCGCCAACGAGAGAAACCATTGACCCGATCCTTCGTCAGCTTCTACCTCGACACTGCCCGGGTCCCCGCGCGTGAAATTTTGGCCGAAAATCAAGCGCACGGAAGACGTCTCCGACGCCGCCTGGCAACAGTTCCTCGCCGCGGGTTTCGACCGCGCCGCCGCGCTCGAAGTCGTCGTCGGGGTCGCGGCCTACACCCCACCACGTTTGCCAACCGTTTGACCGAAGCGCCCCTCGATTGACCCATCCCTTCCTCTCCGTTCGATCGATTGGGGGCGATCGCGATCCAGCAACGCACCTCACAGCGCCCCCCATGCCCGCCCTTTCCACACCGACGTTCGCGCCCAATTTTGCGCGGAGTGCCCCGTCACGGCGAGAAAATCGAGTTCGAATTCAAACTCGATTTTTCGCGAGTCTACCCCACCACGCCAAATGCGAGTGTGAGTGATTCTAGGCGCCAACAAGAGAACGCCCTGCTTTCCCGAACGATTTCGATCCCTTGAACTGCCAACCAATCGGCATTGGTTCGTGCACCGACGGCGTTCAGTTCAGAGCTTCGCGCCCAATTTGCGCGGAGTGCACCCTTCACCGCTAGAAAATCGAGTTCGAATTCAAACTCGATTTTTCGCGAGTCTACCCCACCACGCCCAATGTGAGTGTGAGTTGTGGGGCAGGGAGCCGCGGCTTTTCAGTGAGGGCAGCGTGGCCGCAGGGTCGGGCTTCGTCGGTGGCGCGGGTTGCGGTCAGCGCTTGCTGGCTTTGCCTAGGGGCGTCAAGCACCAGAGCTGTGCTTGGTGCATGGCGATGAACGCTTTTTGTAGGCGCACGAACAGGGTGGGGGAGGGCGCGGCTGCGTATGCTTGGTAGGCGCTGACGATGCGGCTACTGTGTTGAGTGACGCCCGCGGAGATGCACTGCTCGGCCGCTTCCGGATCGGCGACGGCGCGGATTTTTTGCTGATCCGCGATCATGCTCAGGTTTTGTTTGAGCAGTTTGTCGGATTCCGGATTGCCGCCGTAGTGCGGCATTTGGTCGAGCAAGCAATTGAATTCGGGTGTGCGGCACTCGGCTTCGGCGTGTTGGATCGCGGCGTAGAGCGTGAGCGCGCGCTTCGGGTCGTAACTCGCCGGCGCTGCGGCGAGTTCGGCTTCGAATGCGGCGTTGGGCGCGTCCAGGGTTTTGCTGCACTTTTCGGGTAGATCGGGCACGCAGGCGTTTTGGCCTGGCGGCGGCAGGATCGCGCGCACGAAGTCGAGCTTTTCTTTGGCGAATTCGGGAGCCCGATCGGCGATCGCGGATTCGGGCGCGGCTTCGACTTGCGCGCGGCGATCCTGAGTGCGTTGGCGCGCCGCCATTTTCTCGGCGTTGTTGGCGAACTCGTTCATGCACTCGAGCAGCTTTTGCGTGCACCAATTTTCGGTTTCGTAGAACGAGGCCAACTCGCTCTGTTCGCGGCGCTGTTCGAGCTCGTGCACGATGCACGGTCCCTGTTTGTCGGCGTCCGGATCGCGGCAGGCGTTCAGGTAGTATTTGCTGACCAGCGCTTCGCGGCGCTCGGCGAGCGAGATCAGGCAATCGCCGTTGGTGGTTTGGCAGATCGCGCGAATGTCTTTCGGGGTGGCCGCAAGTTGCGTCTCGAGCTTGGCGCGCACTTTGGTCGCGCGCTCGAGCTTCGCGCCGACGTCGGCTGCGGGCGCTCGCGCTTCGGGCCGCGGCGCGGCGCTGCAAGCGACGAGCAGCGTCAGAAGCGGCCCGAGTCGGGACGTGGTGCGCAGCGGTTCAATCACGAGAACCGCTTACTTTACATGATCTTCGCTGGCTGGGCGGGAAGCTGGAGGTCGTACCTTCACCTCTACTTCGCTATAGCCGAGCCCTCGCACGAGCGCTTCCACTGCATGTTGTGCGTTGTCGGCAGCTCGGCCGAGCAGGCCGGCCTGCAGTGCTGCTTCAATCAGCGAGCGCTCGGCTTCTTGGCGTGCGCGCGTTTCGAGATTCTCTTTGCGCAGAGCGAGCGCGCCGGTGCGCCGCGTGTGCACGTAGGTTTTCGAGTTGTCGAGTTCGGCGTGGAACACTTCCGGGGCGGGTAGGGTGATCGTGACCCGCTTTTCGGGCGCGTCGGCGACGAGGTCGGCGGCCTGCAATCGTTGCAAATCGACGCCGGCGCTCACGTCCGCGACCGCCACGAGCAGAATCGCGTCTTCGCTTTGGACTAGGCCGAACAAGAGCGATTGCTTGTCGGTCAGGTCGATCACGCGCTCCATGTGAAAGGAGGCGCTCTCCAAGCGTGCCAAATCTTTGACGGCGACCAGCACGTTGGGCGTGGGGTGCACGATTGTCACGCTCGAGCTGAGCGGTGGAATGACCGGCAGGGAAGGCGGGATACAACTCTTGGTTGCCAGCACACCGACCAGCAGACCTGCGCCGAGCGTGCCCAAAAGAGCCAGCAGCGGCGCAGGCGAAACACGCATGGTCACGTGCCTTGCGGGAAAATCTTCAGCGCAATTTCGGCAATCTTCTTCACCGTGTCCTGCGTCATGCCGGTCGCGGGGTGCGGCCAGGCGAAGCTGCGCGAGACCACTTGATTGCAGCGGAACGAAATCAGCACATCGTTCGGGGTCGCGCTGCTGGCGGAGGTAAAGCTCAGGCCGAAGTCGGCGAAGAAGACGTTCGGTGCGCAGCGCGCGTCCGTATTGTTGAAGCTGTCCTTGTCGCCCAAGACCTTGCCCAGGGTCTCTTTGAGATCGGGATCGAGCACTTGGGTCTGGCTGAAGATCTTGAAATCGTGAAAGCGCGGCGTGGTGTCGGCGGCGGGTAGGATGGCACCCGCACCCGGCAAGAGCCCGGGCAGCGCGGCCTGCAGACCAGCGGCACCCTGTTGGATCCAGGTGTTCATCTCGGGCGGGAGGCCCGGGATCGTCAACGCGGGCGCTGCGGCGGGGGTGGCGGCGCCGGGGACGGGGGTAGTGGCGTCACCGAGCCGGTATGCGGTTAGGTTGGCGGTCTTGAGCTGGTCGAAGGGAGCAGCCGGCGTGCCCGCGCAACCGGAAACGGTGGCAACGGTCAGCGCAGCAGCGAGGGCGAACGTCGAGGTTTTCAGCATGAAACACTCGTAGACCCGATCAGGGCCGGCGCCAAGTCGCTTAGCACCGGCGCTGAGCGCAAATTAGGAGTAAATACGCGGATATGGCTCGCGTTCTCGTGGCTGGCGGTAGTGGCTTCATTGGCCGGGCCTTGGTGGCAGCTCTGATTGCCCGTGGGGATCGGGTGACCGTGCTCACGCGCGGCGAGGCCGGCATGCGGGAAGGAGTGCCGCACCAGCATTGGGATCCGAGCCCGGGTGCCGACGCGAGCGCCACCTTCAGTGAAGTGTATGACGCTGTAGTGAATCTGTCCGGCGAGCAAGCCGTCGGAGTGCGCTACAGCGAGAGCGTGAAGGCGGGGATCTTGAATAGCCGCGTGGACACCACGCGTTGGTTGGTGCGCGCGATCGCGCACGCCGAAGAGAAGCCTAAAGGCTTCGTGTGCGCGTCGGGCACGGGCTACTATGGCTCGAGCTTGTCGAGCGCGCGGCTCGACGAGAGCGCGCCCGCGGGGAATGATTTTCTGGCGCTGGTGTGCGTGGCATGGGAAGCCGCCGCGCAGGCCGCCGAGGAATTCGGCGTGCGCGTGGTGCGCGCCCGCATTGCGCCCGTGCTGAGCGAGAAGGGCGGCGCGCTCGAGGCCTTGCTTCGGCCCTTCAAGCTGTTCGTGGGAGGCCCGATCGGCAGCGGTAAACAAGGCTTTTCTTGGCTGCACCTGGACGATCAAATTGCGGCGCTGCTGCGCGCGTGTGACGACTCCGCGCTCAGCGGAGCCGTGAATTTCTGCGCGCCCGAGCCGATCGCGAATGCGGATTTGAGCCGCATCATCGGTCAGCTCTTGGCGCGGCCGGCATTTCTGAAAGCGCCTGGCTTCGCGCTCAAAGCGTTGTTCGGTGAAGGCGCAGAGCCGCTGCTCGGCGGTCAATTCGCCGTGCCGCGCGCGCTCGAACGCGTGGGCTTCGAGTTCAAGTATCCCGACGTGCGCTCGGCGTTGACTGCGATCTTGCGCGCTCAGCGTTGAGTTCGGTCGAGCACGGCCGGCTTGCACGTGGGCGTCTGAACCGGCTCAACTCGGGCCGAATTCGCCTTCGTTGCCTTCGGGCCGTTCAGCCGTTGGAATGCGGTACGACTCGTTCAGCCAATTGCCCAAGTCGACCAGCTTGCAGCGCGCAGAGCAGAAAGGGCGTGGTTCGTGGTCATCCGCGGCGTTTTCCAGCACGGTTTTGCAGATTGGACAGGTGATGCGCACGGCGCAGAGCATAGCGCAAAAGCGCGCTTTTTCGAGCCCACGATCTAGGGTAAGTTCCGCGCCCGCTCATGTCAGAGGATCTGTTACTAGAGATTGGCGTCGAAGAACTTCCGGCTACTTTCGTGGCTTCGGCCGTGGAGGCGCTGCCCGGTTTGCTGGAGTCTCGCCTGCGCGAGCTGCGCCTCAGTCACGGTGCGGTGCGCGCGCTCGGTACCCCTCGGCGCTTGGCGCTGATCGCCACCGGTGTTGCCTCTGCGCAGCCGGACTTGGACGAGGAAGCGCTCGGCCCGCCCGCGCGCGTCGCCTTCGACGCCGATGGGAAGCCGACCAAGGCCGCTCAAAGCTTCGCCACGAAGATCGGCGTGCCACTCGAAGCGCTGTTCAAAAAGAGCACGGACAAGGGCGAGTACGTCGCGGGTCGCCGCGTGGAAAAGGGAGCGCCCGCGGCGAGCTTGTTGCCCGGGGTGCTGGCCGAAGTGTGCGGCAAGATCCCGTTTCGAAAATCGATGCGCTGGTCGGACGGAGATACCGCGTTCGGCCGCCCCGTGCGCTGGCTGATCGCGCTCTTGGGCGATGCCGAGCTGGCGGTCGAGTTCGCCGGCGTGCGCTCGGGGCGCGTGTCGTACGGGCATCGTTTTCTCGCGCCGTCTGCGCTCACGATCGCCAATGCGGCCAGTTATGTGGGGGCGCTGCGCGCGGCCCACGTGCTGGTCGACCCCGCCGAGCGCAAGCAAGTGATGGTCGAGCGCCTGGCCGCCGCTGCCCAGAGCATCGACGGCATCTTGATTGAAGATGACTTTTTGGTCGAAGAGAACGCCTCACTGGTGGAAGAACCGCAAGTGGTGGTGGGCAACTTCGAAGCCAAATTCCTGGCCTTGCCGGAACGGGTGATCCTGGACGTGGCCAAGGGTCACCAGCGTTACTTTGGTGTGCGCGACAAAAAGGGCGGCCTCTTGCCCAAGTACCTGGCCGTCGTGGGCACTGCGCTCAAGCCCGCGAACATCCAACTCGGCAATGATCGCGTGATGCGCGCCCGCCTGGCCGACGCCAAGTTCTTCTACGACGAAGATCTGAAAGTCCCGCTCGCCAAGCGCGGCACCGAGCTCGACGGCATCATGTTCCACAAGCGCCTCGGCAGCGTGGGCGACAAAGTGCGCCGCATGGTCACGCTCGTGCCATTGCTCGGCGAAAAGCTCGGCCTGAGCGCGGCCGTGATCGAGACGGCCCGTGAGGGCGCCGCTTTGGCCAAGTGTGACTTGGTCTCGCTGATGGTCCGTGAACTGCCCGAGTTGCAGGGCGAAATGGGTGCGGCCTACGGTTTGGCGCAAGGCTTGAAGCCGGAGGTCGCGGCCGTGATCGCCGAACATTACCTGCCGCGCGGCGCGGACGACCCGACCGCTCCAGACGACGCGGGGGCGCTCGTGGCATTGGTCGATCGGCTCGATACGCTGGTCGGCTGCTTCGCGATTGGTCTCTTGCCGACGGGCGCAGCCGATCCACTCGCCTTGCGCCGCGCCGCGATCGGCCTCTTGCGCACGCTCTTGGCGAAGCAATGGCGCCTCGGCCTCAGTGAAGCGATCCACGCTGCGTATGCCGGCTTCCTTGGCGTGAATTTGGACCTCGGTGCCCAAGCCACCAGCGACAAGCTGGGCGGCTTTCTGCGCCAACGCCTGCGTGGTGTGCTGGCCGAGCCGGGTGATGTCGTCGATGCCTGCGTTGCCGCCTCCGCGGATGATCCCTACGACGTACAACTCCGCGCCGCTGCTTTGGGCAAGATCGACGAGAACGTTCGCAGCTCGGCGGGTGAAGTCTTCAAGCGCGCCGCCAACATCGCCAAAGAGGCGCCGCCCGGTGAGTTGGTGCCGCCCGCGAGCGTACAAACCGAAGTGCACCCCAGCGAGCAACGCGTGTTCGACGCCTATCAAACGCTGAAGCAGGCGCTCGGCGGCGGCACGACTGCTGCCGACTACGAACGAGCCCTGACCGCAATCGCCACCTTCGCGCCCGTCCTTGCCCAGTTCTTCGAGGACATCTTCGTGATGGTGGAAGACTTGCCGCTCCGGAACAACCGGCTGCGGCTGATGCGCGAGACGCACATGGCCTGTTCGCGCTTCGCGAATTTCAATCTGCTCGTGAAGGCGTAGTCGTCGCTTTTTGCCCCGCATCTGGCGGAAAAGGGCAGAGCCTGCCCGTGGCGAGGTGACCGAGGACCCGAGACAGTTACGGACGAACTGAGCTGTTTCCGACTGGGCTTGGATTTTATGGCCTGGCGCCCGTTCGCGAGGCGAAACAAGCAGATAACGAAGTCACTTTCCAAACTCGAGTGCAGTTAGCGGTCCTCGAATGTTCGTGAATCGCTAAGTGGGCATGCTAAAATTGGCGCATGTTGTCGACTGCTCGCCGCATCGCGGGTTGGCTGGGTTTGTGTATGGGCGCCGGAATGCTGGTGGCGGTGGCCACGCCCGCGTCAGCACAGGTGACGCAAACGGACGCGACGATGACGCCGCTGCCCCAACCCGTGGGTACGGACGAGAGCAACCTCGTCAACAACTCTTGGGCCTGGAACTCGATGACGCTGGTGAACCGTGACCCCACGGGCGCCACCCTGAACCCCGCAATTCCCTACGGCACCTTCTACGCTCCGCCGACCTACCCACAGTTCGTCACCGGTGACGCGATCACCCTCAACGGCCTATTCAAGTGGCGTAAAGAGAATCTCGACTACAGGAAAGACGCGAAGACCGGGCCGGGTTACTTCTCCGCCAAGTGCGGCTTCACCGGCGAGCTCTTGCTCATGGGCGGCAACTGCCAAGCCCAGTTCGGCTGGTACAACGTCACTGATCCGAACAGCAAGACGCCGCCCGCCGCGAACGAGATCTACCCCTTCATGAAGGGCAAGCCGCAAGATCTGCTCAACTGTGTCGAGGGGGACGGCAAGCAGCGCAAAACGGACGGCTTCTGCCCGCTGGCTTGGGACAACAAGCACCCGTACGATCTTTCAATCAATCGTTGGACCCCAACGACGTTCTCGTCCGGTGACATCTCGAAGGACACCACCCACTACAAAGGTGGCTACGTCGGTTTTGCGTTGATCGGCGGCGACGCCCAGAAGTGTCCGCAAAATAAGTACTCGATGTACGAGCACAATCAGCGGAACTCCAAAGGGGAGCCCTGGGTAACGACCTTGATCTACCACTCCACGGTCGACCCAGGCGGCTTCTACATGGCCTTCGAGGACTTGCCGATGTCGGCGGCGGACTGGAAAACGCGCGGTGACAACCAGCCGGGCAATGCCGATGGTGACTTCAACGACTTCGTGTTCTACGTCACGGGCCTGACCTGCGCGGGCGGCAACATGGCCTGCGATACGGGCCTGCAGGGCGCCTGCTCCGTTGGTCGTACCGATTGCGCCGCCGAAGGTGAGGGCGCCCCTGCCTGCCGCCCGGTGGTCCAAAAGGGACCCGAAGTTTGCGATAACGTCGACAACGACTGCGACGGCGTGATCGACAATGGCGACGGGTTGTGCCCGAGCAGTAAGCCGATCTGCTTTCAAGGGCAGTGCGTGGGCACCTGCCAAAACGGAGAATTTCCATGCCCGCAGGGCTTGACCTGTGATGACACGGGGCACTGCACGGACCCGGTTTGCGCCTCGATCAGCTGCAAGGCCGGTACAGCATGCCGCAACGGTCAATGCGTCGACCCGTGCGACGGCGTGACTTGCCCTTATCCGCAAGCGTGCCAACTCGGTCAATGCGTCGACCCGTGCGGCGGCGTGACTTGCCCTGCGGATCGCGTGTGCGAGCGGGGCCTCTGCCTCGCTAAGTGTAGCTGTCGTGGTTGTGCAGACGGACAGACCTGCGGGGCGGATGATCGCTGTGTCGACACAGCCTGCGCCAACATGAATTGCGCTGCGGGAACCATCTGCAAGGGCGGTCAATGCATCGACCCGTGCGTTGGCGTGACCTGCCCCCAAGGTGGTAAGTGCAGCCAGGGCACCTGCTCGGTGCCCATGCCCGGCGATGGCACGGGCGCAACGGGCTCGGGGGCGGACGGCAACGTGAGCTTTGCCGGCACCCCGGGCTTGAACTTCGGCGGCGCCGCCAACGGCTCGGGCGGCAACCCGGGTTCTGGGCCCGGCCGCATTGGGCCGGCGGACGTTTCGGCCAAAGGCTGCGGTTGTCGGGTGGGCGGTGACACCGCCTCCACGTCTACGCAGCTGGCTTGGCTGAGCACGCTGCTCGCTCTCGGCCTAGTGCTGCAGCGCCGTCGCTCGGCGCGGAACTGAGCGCTCACTGGAGACCAAGCGGCACGCGCGCCTGAGTCGTCGAAAGAACGACGACCGAGGCGCGCAGCTTCGCGGTTGACGAGTGCGACTCAGACGGCCGGCGGCGGGATCGACGGCAGCTCTTCGCCGTGCTTGTGATCGACGGCGATCGCGCGGCCCTTGGGCTGGTGGATCTCGTTCAGCATCTCGTCGAACCAAGGTTCGTTCACGTTGAACGGCTTGCCACCGGCGATGCGCGGGAACTCAATCGCGCGCAGGCGCCCACCTTGGTCTTCGTCGTGCCCCACCACGCCCGATTCCCCGCGCAGAGCGCACTCGACCGCGTGGTCGACCATGCTTTGAATCAGGCGTTGGTCCTCCGCGTTGGCGGCCGCGGCGCGCGCGAAGTAGCCAGATTTCTGGACTAAAGTCTTCTCGGCGCCCAGCAATTTACCGAACTGCTTACTGAACCACTGTCCGACGTTCACCGCGTCGAGCTTGTAGTGCCCGAAGGCGTCCCGGGGCACTTCTTCGCCCTTGGCGGACATCTCTTTCACGATTTCGTTCACGCACGCGCCCTCGGACACGAACAAGTTCACGCAATCCTGTTCGTCCATCACTTTGCTCAGGCGCTTGGCCTCGCCCTCGAGGTCGAAATCGAGCTCGGGGACGTAGACCGCGTCGATGTCTTTGTGGGCGCGGGCCAGGTTGAAACCCGGCAAGAAGTCCGGATGATTCAGGCGCTGGCGATAGACCTTGGCGGTGTACGCGGTCAGCCAACCGCAGTTCCGACCCATGACCTCGTGCACGATCAGCATGCGCGGGTTGGCAGAGTGCTCGTTGACGATGTTCTCGAAGTAGATGGCGCCTTGCTCGGCCGCGGTCCACGCGCCGAGCGATTGCCGGATCGGGAACACGTCGTTATCGATCGTCTTGGGCAAGCCGACGACCGTGAGGTCGTAGTCGTGCTGCTTCAAAAAAGCGGCCAAATCCGCAGCGGTAGTGTTGGTGTCATCGCCGCCGACGGTGTGCAAGATGGTCACGCCGTCTTTCGTCAGCTGCTTGGCCGCCACCTCGAGCGGATCCTCTCCGTCTTTGACTAGGCCACGCTTGACGCAATCCTTGCGGTTGGTCAGCTTCACGCGGCTATTGCCGATTGGGCTACCGCCGTGCTTGTGGAGCACGTTCGCGCCCGCGCGCACTTCCGGCGTGACCGCCACGCTCGAACCGAGTAGCAGGCCTTTGTAACCCCCGAGATAACCGATGATCTCGAGCTCGGGCGCAAGCTCGGAGTAGCGCGTGATCAAGCTGCCCACGGCAGACGAGAGGCACGGCGCAAGGCCACCAGCGGTCAAGATCGCGACTTTTTGTTTCTTCTGGCTCAAAGTAGGGAACTCCTCGAGGGGTACCGGCGGACAGCTACGAGATCCAGCGCGAAACGCAAACAAAAATCAGCCGTTCGCCGCAAAACAAGGGCGACGCGCAGCCTGCACACGACGCGCTGCGTAACCTGCGATCGGTTATTCGGCGAGTGCGGCGAGCGCGGCTTCGACGGTTTGGTCGATGTCCTGCTCGGTGTGGGCCAGAGAGATGAACGCGGCTTCGAACTGAGACGGGGGCCAATAGACCCCGCGCGTGACGAGGCCTCGGTGCCAAGCGCCGAAGCGCGTGGTGTCCGACGCGGCCGCATCGAGCCACGAGCGCACCGGACCACGGTGGAAGAACAGCGTGAGCATCGAGCCGACGCGCTGCACCACGCCGGGGGTGTCCGTTTCGCGCAGCGCGCGCTCCAACCCCGTTTGTAGACGGGAGCCGAGCTCTTCCAGCCGCTGATAGGAGTTGTTGTCGAGCTCCGCGAGCGTGGCCAGCCCCGCATTCACGGCGATCGGGTTCCCGCTCAGCGTGCCCGCTTGGTACACCGGGCCGAGCGGCGCGACGCGCTGCATGATCTCCGCGCGGCCACCGTAGACTGCCAACGGCAAACCGCCGCCGACGATCTTACCCAGGCAGGTCAAATCCGGCGTCATCCCGAACAGGCCCTGCGCGCCCCCGCGAGCGACGCGACAACCCGTCATCACTTCATCGAAGATCGAGAGCGCGCCGTGCCGCGCGCACAGCTCCAAAATCGTTTCCAGAAATTGGGGTTGGGGAGGCACGAGGCCCATGTTGCCCGCCACTGGTTCGACGATCACGGCCGCGATCCGACCGCCCTCGCGCGCGAACAAATCATTCAACGCCGCGTTGTCGTTGTAGCCCACGGTCACGGTATTTTCGACGATCGAGGCCGGCACCCCCGCCGAGTCTGGATTGCCGAAGGTGGCCGCGCCGCTGCCCGCTTTCACCAGCAGCGAGTCCGAGTGACCGTGATAAGCGCCATCGAACTTCACGATTACGTCCCGGCCCGTGAAGCCACGCGCCACGCGCAGCGCGCTCATCGTCGCTTCCGTACCGCTCGACACGCAGCGGAGCATCTCGATGCTCGGATAACGCTCCATCACGGCTTCCGCAAAGCGCACCTCGCCCTCCGTCGGCGCGCCGAAAGAAAGCCCTTTGGCCGCGGTCTCCGCGACGCTCTGCACCACACGCGGATGCGCATGCCCGAGAATTGCCGGCCCCCACGACCCGATGTAATCGAGGTACGCATTGTCATCCGCATCGAACACGCGCGCCCCGAGCGCCCGCGCGATGAACAACGGATGCCCGCCCACCGCACGAAACGCTCGCACCGGGCTATTCACCCCTCCCGGCATCAAGCGCTGTGCGCGCTCCATCAGCTTGTCCGACGCAATGTGCCTGGTGGGTCCGTTCTGCGACATGCCCCGGTTCTAACACCGCTGGGCAAAATGCACTCCGCGATGATGAACTTGTGACCCAATGTACGCTCTTGACACACCTCTTCCGGCCCCCAGAAGGTCGCCAAGATCGCCAAGTTTACCAAGATCGCCAAGACCGAATGGCGTGAAACCGTCACGCGATGCACCAAAAGAACACTCGGAGATTGTGGCTTCGTGCGGCACGCCAAGGGACATATCGTTTATGACGAAGACCGGCCATGCGCGGGCCCCGCCGCACGTTGCAATTTGCTCGATAGCTCGCAACCTCGTCCGGACGCTGCCCGATGATAGGCAATGGGCACTGGAGAAATCAAGAACGGTATCAAGCGGGAATGGGAGCCGGAACCCGAGCTGGACATGCTCGCTCGCGCGGTGATCGGGGTCGCGATTGAAGTACACCGGATTCTGGGCCCCGGTCTGCTCGAGTCGATCTACGAAGAAGCCATGTGCGTCGAACTCGCGTCAGCCGGTATACCGTTCGCACGTCAGGTTCCGCTAAAGATAAATTACAAGGCCCGCGAGATCGGCACCGCGCGGCTTGACCTGTTGGTGGATCGGAAACTCATCGTGGAACTCAAGGCGGTCGAGAGCATTGCTCAGATCCACGTCGCCCAAGTCCTTTCGTACTTGAGGTTTGCTCGCTTGGGCCTTGGTCTGGTCGTGAACTTCAACGTCACAGAGCTACGCCAGGGAATCAAGCGCGTGGTCAGGCCTCCACGTGTCTACGCTTTTCAGTAGCAGTCGTATTTCTAGGTCTAAGAAGTAGGTAGCCCTTCTCGGAGGATATTGGCTTTTCTCTGCCGTGAGTGCCGGCGTATAGCAAAACCCCAACTCTCCTCTCTCTTGGCGATCTTGGTAACCTTGGCGATCTTGGCGACCCTCTCGAAATGGCAGCGCGCGTCCAGGTGTCGGTAATCTGCGGTGATGGCGTGGCTGCGTTGAGTGGCGATACGGCGCACTGCGAGGTGCGTTGCTGGATCGCGATCGCCCAAAAAATGGAGTGTGCGCTCGGGTCGCGGGACGAGTCAGTTTTTGCGTCGGAGGCGATCGTTCAAAACGGTGCGCCAGGCGTCGATGCGGTTGAGGGCGTTGGCGGACCAGGGGAAGCGGGCGAGGCGGCTGAGCAGGTGGGGGGTGTGGTCGCCGGCGCGCGTGCGTTGGCCGAAGACTTCGGCGGCCGCTTCGATCGATTCGAGCGCGCCGTCGCTGTCGCCTTCGACGACTTCGAGCCAGGCGCGGGTGAGCAGGAAGTGCTGACGCGCTTCGGCCTCTTCGACCACCATGCGGCTGGATTCTTCGAGCAAGGTGCGGGCTTTGCCGGCTTGATGGCGAACGAGCGCGATTTGCGCCAAAAGCAGCTTGGTTTCGATCACGCCCCAGGGGTCACTCATGCGCGCGAACAGTTGGGAGGCGCGGTCGGTGTGCAAGTCGGCCATGTCGAGGTCGTCCGTGTCCAGGCCGATCATCGCGAGCAGGCGATCGCAGGCCGCTTGGCCGCGGGGGGTGCGGAGGGTCTCGAAGGTGGAGAGCGCGTCGAGTGCCCCGATTTCCGCGCTGTGAAAGTTCATCAGCCGGTGCTCGACGTGCGCGATCGAGACGTCGGCCTGGGCGGTGCCGAGGCGATAGCCGGCGCGTTCGAACTCGGAGCGAGCTTCTTGGGCGAGGCGCCGCGAGCGCTCGGTGGCTCCTTCCGAGTGCTCGATCCAGCTGAGCAAGAGCAGGCATTGGCCACGGCCCAGGGCTTGCCCGAGCGTCGCGAAGTTGCGCTCGCCGCGTTGGATCGTACCGCGCGCTTCTTCGTAGCTGCCGAGCAGGTATTGGATTTCGCCGGCCACGGCTTCGCATTGAGCTTGGCCGAGCGCGTTGTTTTGCTCGACGAACATCTGGTGCGCGCGCTGCGTGAGCTCGAGGCCTTCCGCGGAGCTGCCCTGATCGCTCGCTAGGTGGCCTTGGAGGCGCAAGCTGTGCGCGATATTTTCCGGATCGCCGAGCTCTTCGAAGCGCGAGCGGGCGAGCTCGGCGAAGGTCATGGCTTCGGCGATGCGGCCCGCGTGGCGCAGGGCTTCCGCTTGCCAGCGGTTTTTTAGCGCGAGCGTGCGGCCGGTGAGCTTGCCCTTGAGCAACTCGAGGTCGGCGAGCGTGGCGACTGGTTCGCGCGCGCCGTTCCAGCTTTGTTGCAGGAAGTCGAACAAGAGCAACGCGGCCGTGTCGGCGTCATCGGCTTGCAGCAAGTTGACGACGCGTTGGCGGATGACGCGCCGGCTGTTCGCCAGCGGATGCTGCGTGAGCGCGGTCGCGGACGCGCGGTAGAAGCGCTCTTTGTCGCTCCGCTCGTTGAGCGTCAGGAGCAGGTGCTCTTGTAGGAGCTCATGCGGCCAGGCGTAGCGACCCGGACCGCGCGGGACCAAGATTTCCGCGGTTTGTAGGCTCAAAATCGCGGCTTCCGAAGGTAGAGCCAGCGCGTTGAGCAGAGCCGAGAGCACGTTCTTGCGGATATCACCGCCGAGAGTTGCGGCCGCGTACGAGGCCACGCGGTGCGACTCGGGCATGGCCGCGACGCGGCTGTCCCAGAGCTCCGCGGTGGTCTGCGGGCGCATGGCCAGCACTTCCGGCGGCACGCGATACACGCCGTTCTGGAACTCCATGTTGCCGGCCAGGGCCCAGGCATGGAGCTGCTGCAGCGCGAACAGCGGATTGCCGCGGCTGCGGCGTGCGGCTTCTTTCACGGCCGCGTCGTCGAGCGGCAGCGACTCACGGAGTAGCGTCGCGGTGGTGTCGGCCGGCAAGGGCTCGATGTCGATCAACTTGCCGTTCATGATGTCGCGCAGCTCACGCAAACGCGTGGCGGTCGCGGTGGCCATCACGATGTCTTCCAGCCGCACGGTTGCCACCATCACGATCCGCTGATCGGGTTCGTCGGTGTGGATCTTGAGTAGGCCTTCGATGGTCGCCGGGCTGGCGTTGTGAAGGTCGTCGAGCCAAAACAAGAGCGGCCGACCATTGGCGATTTTGCGCAGCGTGTAGCGCGTGACCATGCGCCGGGTTTCCAGCGTATCCAGCGTAAAACGCACGCCGCTGGGCCCGACCGGCGCATCCGCGCCCATGGGCCGGAGCCATTCGCCGGCGCCTGCCACCCAAGCGCGGCCGTTCTTGTCGTCGCGCCGCACCTTCCAGCGTTCGAGCAGCGAGCGCTCGATCAAATCACGCTCGACGCGCTCGAAGTTGTAGTGGTGCAAGGCCGCGCCGAGCATGCCGTCGAGGGAGCCGCGGATTTTTCGATAGCGCGCGCGCAGCGGCACCATCGTGCCCTCTTCGTGGACGACCTCGCTCAGCCATTCGGCAATGCGGCTCTTGCCGCAACCTGCGGGGCCGACCAACATCACCAAACGGTGCGGCGCGCCCACGCCGTCGATCACGTCGTCGCACACTTCGCGCAGGCTGTTGCGCACGTCTTCGCGGCCGACCAACGGGCTCGGACGAATGCTGAGCAGACCCGGCGCGCGCTCGGGCGCGGGTGAAAGATCGGGATTCGGCCCGCGTGCGCCAGTGCGGCGGGTAGGGGCCGCCGTCTTCGCGGTCGACGAGCGCAGATCGACCGGTAGGCGATATTCCGATGGTTCTGCCTTGGGACGCCACTTGCCCCACTCGGCTCGCGCTTCGGCTGCGAATTCCCAGCGATCCCAGGGACGCTTGGCCAAGAGCCGGGTGATGAACGCGATCGTGCCTTCGGGGGCGTCGATCACTGGCTTGAGCGCGGGCGGCTGCTCGAACGCGTGCACGCGCAAGAGCTCCTTCGATTCGCCGGAAAAAGGCGCGCGCCCGGCGAACAGCCGATACAGGATGCAGCCGAGCGAATACAGATCGGTCGCACCGCACACATGGTGCATCTCGTGCTGGATCTGCTCGGGGGCCATGTAGCCAGGGGTGCCCGCGCCCGCGTGCGGCGCGAATTCCATCGGCTTGTTGCCGTCCAAGCGTTGATCGAGCGCGTCTTGGCGCAGCCAAGCGAGCCCGAAATCCAGCACGTGAATTTGCGGCGGCTGATCGTCGATGGCCTCGACCAGCACGTTCGACGGCTTCAAGTCCCCATGGATGATGCCGCGCGCATGGGCGTGCGCCAAAGCCGACAAGATTTGATCGACGATGGTCCAGATCAGCGGAAAGGTGAGCCGGGTGTGGACCAGCTCGTGCAGCGAAACGCCGGAGACGAGCTCCATCGCCAAGAACGGCGACCCGTCCCGCAACTGCCCGAAATCACGCGCTTGCACGATGTTCGGGTGGGCCAAGGCGGCGAGCGCGCGCGCCTCCTTGTAGAACCACATCACGTACTCGCCCTGCAGGTTGCCGGAGGGCGGAATCACGCGCTTGATGGCGACGAATTGACCGTTGGATTGGTCGCGGCAGCGATACACGATGCCCATGCCGCCTTCGCCCAAGATGCCGAGCACCTCGTAGCGGTTGGCGATCACGTGGCCGGGCAGTACTGGGATCGAGCCCTGAGGCTTGGGCGGATCGTCGGTTGCGACGTGCGCCGCCGATGGAATGCTCGGTGGGGCGCTCTCCTGCTCGACCGGCGCAGCGGGGATGATCTCGTGATCGCGTACGAGATCGGGGTCAGTTTTGGGCGCGGCTGGTGGCACGGGGTCGGCAGGGCGGTCGGAGCTCAGCTCGCTGAATACATCAGCGGCAGAGACCGGATCGAATTCCGGGCGAGCAGCTCCGGGCATACTCGCGCTACGGCGCTCCGAGCCCTCCGATCCATCGGGATCGGTCGGGGTTTTCGCTTGGCTCGGCTTTGCCATCGCACGGCGCGCAGTTTAACTAGTCGTACGTGAGCGTCGAGTGATTGCGGTGTGACATCTTGCAGTCACGGTGGAAACCGATAAATCTTAACGATTTTAAAGCGTTGAAAGGACGTTGGCGAGGGCCGAAAGCGGGCGGTACGCTGCGCCGCATGCCGAACTCTGCAACGCCCCGTGATCCTTCTTTAGCCGAACGTGATCCAGAGATCGCTCGTCTGATTCGCGAAGAAGAGGTTCGGGAAACCGTCAAGCTGCGCCTGATCCCGAGTGAGAACTATGTCTCGCGCGCCGTGCTCGAAGCCACGGGTTCGATTCTGACCAATAAATACAGCGAGGGCTACGCGGGCAAGCGCTACTACGAAGGTCAGCAGATCATCGATCAGGTCGAGAACCTAGCCGTGTCACGTTTGAAGGCGCTGTTCGGCGTCGACCACGTGAACGTGCAACCGTACAGCGGCAGCCCTGCGAACCTGGCCGTGTATCTGGCATTCTGCCAACCGCACGACACGATCATGGGGCTCGGTTTGCCGTCGGGTGGGCACCTGACGCACGGCTCGGCCGTGAGCATCACGGGTAAGTACTTCAAGAGCGTTGGCTACAATGTGAGAGAGAGCGACCAGCGCATCGACTTCGCCGAAGTGCGCAAGCTGGCGCTGGAGCACCGACCGAAGATCATCTGGTGTGGCACGACCGCCTACCCGCGCACGCTCGACTTCGCAAAATTTCGAGAAATCGCCGACGAAGTCGGGGCAAAATTGTGCGCCGACATTGCCCACATCTCGGGCTTGGTCGTGGGCGGCGCGCACCCGTCGCCGGTCGGTCATGCAGACGTCATCACCAGCACCACGCACAAGACCCTGCGCGGTCCCCGCGGCGGCATCGTGATGTGCAAGCAAGAGTTCGCCAAGGACATCGATCGCGCCGTGTTTCCGGGCCTGCAAGGTGGCCCGCACAATCACACCACGGCCGGCATTGCCGTTGCGGCGAAAGAAGCCGCCACCCCCGAGTTCAAAGCCTATGCGCACGCGATCGTCGCCAACGCCAAGACCCTCGCCGAAGGCCTGCTCAGCAAAGGCTTCTCACTCGTCACCGGAGGCACCGACAACCACCTGATTTTGATCGATCTGCGTAGCAAGAACGTGACCGGCAAGGTCGCGGCACAAGCCCTCGATCGCGCGGGCATCGTCGGCAATTACAACTCGATCCCGTTCGACCCACGCAAGCCCTTCGATCCCTCGGGCTTCCGCATCGGCACGCCGAGCATCACCTCGCGCGGCATGGGCAAAGACGAAATGCTGAAATTGGCCGATTTCATGAGCCAAGTGGTGGCGGCCCCCGACGACACGCAGCGGATCGAAAGCGTTGCCGCGCAAGTGAAAGAAATGTGCCTCGGCTTCCCGCCGCCCGGCATCGCCGTCTGACTAGGGTTCGTTCTCACATGCGCGCCAGTAGGCCCTGCCGCGTGGCGCGCTGCTACGCGCACGAACGATCAACGTCGCCCTGCCGCGCGGCGCTCTGCTTCGCGCACGAACGATCAACGTCGCCCTGCCGCGCGGCGCTCTGCTTCGCGCACGAACGATGAGCGTCGCCCTGCCGCGCGGCGCTCTGCTTCGCGCACGAACATCATCCCCAATCAGGTGGCGGCCGACCCCCTCTCAGGCGCCCAGCCTCTTGCATCGAGCCCAGCCTCGCCGCGCGGGATAACTTCGTGCACGAACCAATGCCGATCGGTTAGCCGTTCAAGGGATCGAAATCGTTTGGGAAAGTAGGCCGCTAATTTGTTGGCGCCCAGAAATCACTCACGCTCAGATTTGGCGTGGTGGGGTCTACTCGCGAAAAATCGAGTTGGAATTCGAACTCGATTTTCTAGCCGTGAAGGGTGCACTCCGCGCAAAATTGGCGCGAAAGCTCTTCATTGAACGGCATTGGCGCACGCGGCGCACGAACTATCAGGCGCATCGAGCGAGGCCGCATCGCGCGGGGTGCTTCGTGCACGAACTATTGGGCGTAGCGAGGCAGGTCGCGGCGCGCGGGGTGCAATCCAACCGGCCGTACCGTTGATCGGTGCCGAGACTTCGAGTCGCGGAGCGGGGAGCGGGTCGAAGTTGCGGCGCCGCGCTATCGAGGGGGATGCGCCGATCTGCGCGGCGGAACGCGGGGCCGTTGGACGAGGCGCACTGGTGCATGCGAGCTGCGGCAAGGCAGCCCAAGTAGGCTTCAAAGAGGGGAGGGTTCGGTGCCTTCGAAGCCGGCGCAGGTGCGCACGGGTAGGCGTGGATATTTGCTGAAGCGGGCGTCGACCTTGCTGCGTTCGCAGAGCCAGAATTCGCTGCCTTTTGCGGAGCGGATCGTGCGCGCATGACGGCACGCGCCGCACAGGCCGACCCGCGCGAGGCGTGCGCGCTCCGCATGCGATGAATCGGCCACGTCGTTCAGCTCGGCGCTGCGGGCTCAGCTCGGCGTGTCGGACGGATTGGGCAGCGGCCAGATGCGGCGGAAGCCGACGCCCATGACGGTTGCGTCGTCGCGCCGGACGACTGCGCCGTAGCGGCACTTTTCGATCAGTGTGCCTTGGGCGACGCCGGACAGATCTTGGAAGCGCACGCGGTGGCCTTCTTCGAGGGCGGCGAACACGCGCACGTCGTTGGCAACGGTGCACAGATCTGGCGCTGGTTCATCCACGTGGACGAGCGCATCGGTCGTGGTGCGACGAACCCAGCCTGCGTTGGAAAAGACGTGCACTTCTTCCCCCTGGCCGTAAAGCACGACGCCGGTCGCGCCGGTGTCCAAGAAGCAGACCACGCGGCCCGCCTGGGTGTCCGTGCGCGCGCGCCCGCCCAGCCGCGCGCGGACGGCTTCGAGCGTGGATCTGGGGCGCGCTTTGGGATCGTTCACGGGTAGCGAGACGCGGCGCGACACGCGCCTAAGCTAGCACTGCCACGGCCAATGGAGAGCGAACCGCGAGCTTGTGGCTCGCGGTAATGAAAATGAAGGGGTCGATCTCGACGCGATAAACGCGGAAGTCTCGACCCCTGATTGTTGGTCCCGCCGCGGGCGGGACGCGACCATCAGCCGAAGCTGGCGGTGGGCATGGGGAAGCGGAGGCGGTTCAACATTTTTCGGAACCAGCGCATGGGGTCCTCTTTCTGGGCTGCTAGAGCCCGTGTGAGGCGACTCCCTACACCCGTTCGGGTTTCGTGTGCAAGCTTCCAGGGTCTGTCCATAAACTGCCCACTTGGCGGTAACCAATCAGAATGACAGCCGAAAGAGGCAAAATTGACGAATTTTGAGCGGCCGCTCGATTGTCGGCCCTGCCGGTTATAGAAGCCGGCGATGGCTTTCGGAGCACTGAGTTTGCGCCACCCGCGTTTGGCCGCCGTCCGCGGCCTGTGTCTGCTGCTGCTCGCGTTGAGCGCAGCCTGGGCGGGCTGCAAAAAAAAACCGCAGGCTTTGCCGAAGCTGGGCCAGGTCGGTGCATTCGCGCTGCTCGATCAGAACTCGCGCCGCGTGAGCGCCGAGACGCTGCGCGGAAAGGTCTGGGTCGCGGACTTCTTCTTCACCCGTTGTCCCTCGATTTGCCCGCGCATCACCCGCCGCCTGCGAGCGCTCCAAGTTGCGGCAGCTTCGCAAGCGCATCCGCCCGAGTTGATCAGCTTCAGCGTCGATCCGGAGAACGATACGCCGCCCGTGTTGCTCGCGTACGCTCAGCGCTTCGACGCCGATCTGAAGACGTGGGCGTTCTTGACCGGCGATCTGGAAGTGGTGAAGCGCACGGTCGTGGACGGCTTCAAGCTCGCGCTGGATGGCAAGGCGGACCCGGCCGCCGAAAACGGCGGCATCATCCACGGCGCGCACTTGGTGCTCGTCGATCGCGCGTTGACGATTCGCGGCTATTACCGCACGGACGACGATGACGACATGGCGCGACTCTTGGAAGACGCAGCGCGACTTTGATGTCGCGCAGCCGAGTTCAGTCGACGTCGCTCACGCCCGGGATGGCTTGCAGCTCGGTCACGCGCGCGGCGAGATCCGCCTCGGTCTTGCTGCGCACGGTGAGGTGCCCCACTTTGCGGCCGGGGCGCGGCGATTTACCGTACAAATGCAGGTGAACGTCGGGAACAGCCAACACCGCTTGGCTCTTCGGCAGCGTACCCACCAGGTTCAGCATGCAGCTGTAGGATGACGCAGAGCTGTCGCCCAAGGGCAGCCCGACAATCGCCCGCAAGTGGTTTTCGAATTGGCTCGTGACCGAGCCCTCGATCGAATAATGCCCGGAATTGTGCACGCGCGGGGCAATCTCGTTGACCAAGAGCGCGCCATCGCCAATCTGAAAGAGTTCCAGCGCGAGCACCCCCACGTAGTCGAGATGCTCGAGAATGCGTGTGGCGTACGCTTCGGCGGCGTACTGTAGGTCGGTCGTCAGCTCGGGTGCGGGGGCGATGGTTTTTCTGAGGATGCCTTGCCGATGATGATTCTCTACCAGCGGGTAGAACGCCGTTCGCTCGTCGCGACCGCGCACGGCGATCAAGCTGAGCTCGCGCTCAAAGCGTACGAAGCCCTCCAAGATCGACGGCGCTTGGCCGACCGCCGCCCAAGCCTCGCTGACGTCTTCGGCGCGCTCGAGCACGAATTGGCCCTTGCCGTCGTAGCCGAGGCGGCGCGTTTTCAGCACCGCGGGCAAGCCGAGATTGGCCACCGCGCGCGTCAGA
>Ga0247778_1000757_pt1 | contig 26945 bp, 31 predicted proteins | sample UWRJL049202B5_FD_179939 | JGI IMG/M metagenome (GOLD analysis project Ga0247778, IMG submission 179939) | Plant litter microbial communities from Arlington Agricultural Research Station in Wisconsin, United States - UWRJ-L049-202B-5 | ecosystem: Environmental > Terrestrial > Plant litter >...
CCCATCTTATCGCTCAGTAGCTCACAGACTTTCACTCTTGACATTAAGTCAAGGATCTCCGTGTCTGATGCTGAAAGTGTGCTTCCGATTATCAAAGGCCCTGAATTCGCCCTCAGGGCCCTCTCGCTTCTGTTTGCTTTCCCTTCCACGCCCATTAGTTCAAAGGTCATTTGGTTATTGCTATTCCTATAGGTTGAAAGCCGGCCAAGTGGAATCTAAGGCTCGCCCTCCTTTGCGCCTACCGCCGGTGTTGCTATTAATACACCAATGTGTATGTTTCGTTTTGTTTCTCTCTAGTGATACGCGAGAAAAAGCCATCGCATTATACTTTGTCACCTGTCTCACTTTCGGCGAGGCTTTCAGATAGGCTCTGCTCTAGCGCACAGCCTCGTGTTATTGAGAACCGGCAACTCGAGTTTTTTTTGCCCGTTTCAATCGTAATCAGCAAGCTAACTTCATTTTACTTATTTTATAAGGATACACTGGCCACCGCTATAGCGTAAGCGCAAAGCAACACTTGCACAATCTCTTGACAAGTACATCATGTCCTTGTTCAAGCACCAGCGAGGTCGCTCACCAGCAGCCCTCGAATCCCAAACTAACAGGCCTTCCGGGTCTTCATTATCAGTAAAGAGCGGCGCCAAACCAATAAGACGAACGCAATCCTGGGAAAGAAAGGTGGAACGGATCAACATACGTCCCCCGACAGAAAACGCCCTACACAGAACACAGTCTCACGCATCATCGCTGAATGTCGAGGCATTGCAAAACCAGTCAAGAGATGTTCAGCGCGCAGCAATACTAAAGTATCTAAACAGAGACACGTATCTTGGTGGAAGTGAGAACCGTACCAGGATCCTTAATTATCCCGAGCAAGCAACGTCGCTGGCCGCTATTGCAGACGAGTTCCAAGCCTCAGGGGTGTTGGTTTTCAATCGATTTGAGCGTCTCTGTATCCTCGATATTCTGCAATGGCAGCACAGAATTGTGGCAATCGATGAACAAATCCAATTTGGCAATGAGAAGCAGAAACTTGACAATACAGAAGAGCTGCACGGGGCTATACAGCAATATGGTAAACGTCGGCATACGAACAATTTCTCCTCGTGTGTTCAGCTAACATGTTCTGGTATATAGTAGAAGCAATTGAAGCCTTCCAAAAGCTTTCAAGTCTCAAACAACCAGGATTCCAAGCAAGCTATGAGGTTGGAAGTTCCCTTGCCATCGCGCTACACGAACCACGCTACTGGGACTCCCCAGACGCGCTGAACGTATTTGATCTTTCGCCTTCAAATCAGGATCGCTCTATCGACCGAATACGGCTGTGGTTGCAACGCGTTATTCCAAACAACTTTCTCGATATCTGGGGAAAAGAGAGAAGGGAAATTGACCAGGCTGCTGCGAAACTTCCTCAGCCTGCCAAAAAGACGACAGCGCACGATGGGCGAATCCTCGAGGATATAGGACCCAGAGGTATTCCTCTTACATTTCCTAATTTACACCTTTTCTTCCTAACAGCTACCAGAGACGAACAAGGTAATTGCAGCCTACCGCCAAAGACCGCACCACATCTCTCCAGCAGTGGATGTGGCAACTCGGATCTTGGTTGCTATTGTAGGCGGCCTTTTAGTATTGGTTCCCATTGCCGTGCTGTCGTATATCACGGCGTTTAAATGGGTCCTGGTCGTCACTTTCGCGTTCACGATTGTGTTTTCCGTGGGATTGTCGATTATGTCTCGCGCGACCAATGATCAGATCATCATGGCTACTGCTGCGTATGGCGCTGTTTTGGTTGTGTTTGTGGCGAATATTCTTACTGAGAAGACACATTGAAATAGACGCTATTAAAAGAGGCAAATTAGGCTGGCTTTGAGCAGTTTGGATGAGTCTGAGGTTTCTGAGGTCAAGTCTTAAATGAAGTTTTAGATATGGATGGCTTATGCTTTATCAAAGCTAGCCAGCTGATTGCAATGAGAGTGCACAAACAGTTTTCAGGAAATACAGAGGTGTGATATAAAGTGCTGCTTTCGTCGTGCTTTCTAATGCTAAGTGACGGCATTACTCATCCATCTGCCACTCAAAGTCTAAGTTTTTATTCCTGGTCCTCCGATTCATCGCCTTGAACCGTTCCCCTTCCCATCCATTCCCCCTATCCACCCCATCCCAACGATGCCCCGGCCGAATGCCATACCGATTCGGCGCCGCAGCACCCATATACACCTTCTTCCCCGCTTTACCTTTCCTATCCTTCTTAACCAAAAACTGCGCAGCAGGATCATTCCACCTATCCTGCTCCTTCATCTCCTCATTCATCTCCACATCATCCACCGTCCTAGCCAACGGCAAAAACCTCGCCTCATCAAGGTCCTCCCTCCTCTTCTTCGCCAACTCCCTTTGCACGTCTCCCTTCTGCGCCTCCTTCTCCTCCCTCTCCTTCCTCGCTTTCTCGTCTTCCGCCCGCCGCGCTTCTTGTCGCCGCATACTGATATCTATCCTCCTACCCGTAGCATCACGATACACCGTCTCCTCAGCCGTAGCGCCCTTCTTCCCCTTCCCCTCTTTAGCCCAAGCAGCAGCCTCCTCCCTCTTGCGCTTCTCAAACTGTTTTGCTAGATCTGCGGCGCTCTGGAGTCCAGCATGCGTCCCATCACCCATCTTCACCACGCCTCCATCATCACCTTCTTCTTCCACCACAGGCCCCTCATCTTGCTGCAACGCCGCTGAATTCTCCGCCGCTGCTTCAGCAATTATCTTCTCCGCCTCATCCGCTTCTTCGTCTTTAGGTTGCAGCGCGGGCACGCCTACAGTTTTCCACGCATTCTTCTTTGCTTTGCGGAATTCAGCTGAGCCCGAGGAAACGGTTATAGGGCGCCCGTCGTCTTCGTCTGCGTTTTGGGGCGTGTTGGACCAGCCGAGTGCATCGTCGTCTGCTATTATGAGGCCGGTTTGGGAGGTTGCTGCCGCGGATTTGCGTTTGCGTTTTTTGCCGCTGCTGGAAGAAGAGGAGGGGGGGTCGGCGGAAAGGTATTTAGAGGCTAGGTAGGAGGAGAGCGACATTTTGAAGGTGGGGTTGTTTTCTGGGTGGTTGGTAGCTCGAGGCTGAGGGAAGTCAGACAAGGCGATGTCCGCAAAATGTGGCTTAGTCAGTGGTTAGTCAGCGCCTCTCCTCTTTGCTCGCGTCTCTGTTCTTAATTTCAACCATTTCTGTATATTCTCGCGGCGAACGTAAATCCGCAGGCATCAAAAACTGAAGGGCCACTACAGCAACAAAATCATTAATTAAAAATTCAAACTTTTGGTACAAGATTTGTTAGCAATCGCTCAATCTTCGTTTATCGCTCATGAACCAATCGAGTCCCTGGTAATCTTCTCTTTCGGTATCGCGCATGAATGCGTGAATCCTATCTTCATCTCCGACTATTCCAGCAACCCAAACTGTTGGAAATGAGAGCCAAGATGCTTTCAATCGTTCAACCCCTGTGTCCACGTTGGCGTTCCAGCGAAGCTTTGGAGTCTAGAAGACTTGGTTACGGGAGCTGGCTTCTGATTGAACGAAATATCCCATAGCCACCACCACGCGAATCCTTCAGCCTCGAACGACCGTAAGCTTAACTATAAGCCTCATCTCAACCGCATCCCACATGATCATAGGAATCCCAAACTCTTTCGAAACCACCATTCAGGTTCACCACGCCGTGACGGTATGTTGGACCGAGCTCGTGATCCCAGTGTGATGCTTCGAATCGGGCAACGCGGTGACGGACGTTATTTCCTAGCGGCATGGAACACATCCTGAAACTTATCTGTTGGATGCATATTCATTTTTAGAACTCTTAGGTCTTGTGAAGTGCCAAGTCCGTTCGATCCTTCATTCTCACGAGTGTGAGATGGGGCACAGTGGAGGGAGGCTCTTTGGTATTAAAAGCAGCTGGACCCCGTGGGACATTGAGATATCTCTTTCTATCAGCCATCACACTCTTTTGATCTGGTTTTCTCTCGCTCTAATACTGAAACTCTTCAATCGTTTTTCATTAAGTACCTAATTGTCATTGTTGAGCACCATCATCATGCGTTCAGTTGCTCTAATAGGCGCGCTCCTCGCCGGTCAAGGCCTGGCAAGCCCTCTGGCAGAACTCAAGCCCCGTTTTAGCCCAGTAGGAACAGCACCTCAAGGCCCTGTTGTTACCAGCAAACTCCCAGGACCTCCTTTCCAGCTTGGTAATGGAACTCTTCCAGCTGGCCCAACTGGTGTTGGAAAGCCTGTCACTCCAGGACAACCTGGTCCCGGGCAACCAGGGAGGAATGGCACAACGCCAATGACCACTTCGACTGTCTTCGCTACTAATGTTTACACTGTCACGTCAGTATATGCCCTCTTCAAAGGTTCCGCAGCATGCTGATTTCAATTTAGGTCTTGCGCCCCGACAGTCACCAATTGCCCAGCCAAGATTGGAAAGGTGACGACGGAGACAATCGCCCTTTACACTACTGTCTGCCCCGTCGGATCGCCTCCTACGACCGTCCCATTGACTACTTCTACGGTCTACGGTACTAAGGTCTTTACCGTCACGTAAGTGCTTCTCTTACGTAGAATCCCGAATGATATTAACATATCATCTAGCTCCTGTGCTCCTACAGTCACGAACTGCCCCGCCAAGATGGGCAAAGTAACCACAGAGACGATCGCCATCTCTACCACCATCTGCCCTGTCTCTTCGATTCCTCCTATCGTGCCCCTGACAACGTCGACTGTATACGAATCAAAGGTCTACACTATTACTTCCTGCGCGCCGACAGTCACAAACTGCCCGGTGGGTAAGGTCACATCTGAGGTTATTTCGTACACTACCGTCTGCCCCGTCACTACCTTACCCCCACCAGTTACGACAGGCATTCCTCCACCACCACCTCCTAAGACCCTGATCCCTCCGGTCTCTGTTCCACCACCAGCACCACCAGTGTCGATCCCGCCACCAGTGAGCACCAAACCCGCTTGCCCTGGCTGCCCTATTCCACCACCGGTTTCCATTCCTCCTCCGGTGTCCATCCCGCCGCCTGTCTCTATCCCTCCACCAGTGTCCATCCCACCTCCAGTTACCAGCTCACCTCCTACATCAGCTCCTCCTTGCCCCGGCTGCCCCGCACCTCCAGTTTCCATCCCGCCGCCCGTCGCAACCCCTCCACCAGTGTCCATCCCACCTCCAGTTACCAGCTCACCTCCTACATCAGCTCCTCCTTGCCCAGGCTGCTCTACGCCTCCAGTGTCAATTCCACCACCAGTTGTAGCCCCACCAAACAACGGCTCATCAAACACCACGAAGCCTCCGGTAATTACTGCTAATGGAGCCGAGAGAGCTGTTGGGTCGTCGGTTATGACGGGTGTGTTTGCGTTGGTTGCTGCTGGATTTGTTGCTTTGCTTTAATTTTTGTTTGAGGGTCTAGGTGTGTTTTTGTTAATTGGGAGGGACAGAGGTTCGGAGGCGCAAAGTTGGGCTACAGTAGACGGAAAGAAAATCATAGAAAAGTACATCGGTTGTGATAAGGTGCTTGCAATTATGTTTTATTTACTTCTCAAGCTCTAGAACGTGCATATTAAGGGTTTTATCTCATTTTCTATTTTTTCTCTACTTCTTACGCCTTCTAAGCCCTTTGGAGGGGGAGGCCAGGAAACGGTCTCTATGGCGTGCAACACCAAGGCGTAGAGACTCGAGACTCGAACATTGTTGAAGAGAAAGTATACTCCCTTTCTTATTTCTGAAGTTTCCTGGGTGTTTTCGACTCACAGGATTTGATTTCAAAGTGCTGACGATGTAGCAGGCGTCAGAACATAAATTTTACGTACAATGAGCTCAAGTCTTATTATGGTTTTACGCTCAAAAGGATCTACAAATTCTCAAAGTCTATTTTTGACTCCGCAGACTGTGTAATAAGACCTGATAATTCTAACAATTTCCTACTCTTTCTACTGGCGACAGACCCTAATACTACTCGCAAGAAAGACCCCGGAAACTTCGGACTTAGGAAAAAGGGAGTAGCGGTGAGGACCGAGGAGTTCTGAAGATAGGGGTAACGAGGCGGTGAAACCCCAAGGGTGAGGGGCTGAATATTATCACCCCAGACCAAGACCATCCGCGATTGGATTGAGGACCGAAACTGGCATCCAATATTCAACCCAGAACAGGCCCGTCCATCTGCTGTGCCACCAACACTCGTGGGAAATCAACACCGATCTTTAAACATCTTGAAGCTGCAAAGTTAAGCTGCAAAGAAAAGTAGACCCAAGGATCTCCCAATATCGCTACTGCGTAGATAGAATCGGCGAGCTGTTACACCCACCATAATGGCCTCACCAAATACCACTCCCAGAATCGTCGAGTTGGCTGCTCAGATAAGCACTTCCGTCGCTCAACTTCAAGAGCACCTGTCAGCCCAAGGCGTACCAACCCCGTCCTTTGCTGAGGATAGTCCTGAAAGCCTTCCCACTGAGGTGTCTCATCTTAAAGATGCTGTTCTCGATGCAACTGCTGAACTACACGAGCTGCTCTTAGATCCACTGTCATTACTCTTCAAGTTCGCTGCTGTGGGTATTCCTTAGGTCCCGGTGGGAATTTTCCAGAACTAACACTTCCAGGTCGAAAATCTAGTTAGCATCGACGCAATATGCCGTTACCAAATCCCGAATATGATACCCTCAGGTGGTCAAATTTCTTTCGAGGAGATTGCTCAAAAGACAGGTCTTCAGAAAACAGTCGTCAGACGGCTTCTTCGACACGCCATGGCCATGCGTATCCTAAGAGAACCGGAGCATGAGATGGTGGCACATACCAGCATCTCCAAATTCTTGACGATTCCCTCCATTAATGGCTGGGTCGAGTTTGAAGCCAGAGATACCTGGCCCGCTAATGCCAGAGTTAGTGTTCAAGATTCTCATATATTAGTAAATCGCATACGAATGAGCTGACCTGTATACTTCACCGCAGATTGTAGACGCGATTCAGGAATGGCCAAACTCCGAAGAGCCTAACCAGACTGTGAGTGTTTCCCGTGTCCTGGTGTCAATTATACATTTTGCTTTTCGGATGATTCCGAGTCTTGATGATCAAATACAGCTCATGCTGATTTACATAGGGCTTCGTTCTTGCAAATAATGGTAAGACGGTCCAAGAGGTCGTCACTACAGAGCCTGAGCGTGCGATGCGCTTTGCATTTGGAATGGAAGCTATAAATTATGTTCCAGGTTATGCCATCGAAAATGTGTCCTCGGTCTATGATTGGGCTTCCTTAGGAGATGCGTACATCGTCGATGTTGGTGGATCCAGGGGTCAGGCCGCCATAGAGCTGGCGAAGAATTTTGGAAATATCAAGCTGCTTATCCAGGATTCAGCAATGATGATCCAAGGCGCAGATTCAGGAGTCCCCGATGAAGTTAAAGGCCGCATTGATTTTATGGCACATGGACTCTTCGATCTGCAGACGGTTAAGGCACCCGTCTACTTTTTTCGCCTGGTGCTCCGCGGTTTGAGTGACAAATACGCTATCCAAGTCTTGAAAGCCCAGATCCCGGTCCTTCAACCTGGGGTAAAGATACTCATTCAAGATGCAGTTATGCCAGAGCCGGACGTTATCCCATTATGGAGAGAAAGAATGGCAAGGTGTGTAGCTAGCGTTGATCCACCGTACGAAAAGAAAAGACCTACTAACGAAAACCTCGCAGGTCAGTAGATTTGGCCCTAGAATGCTTCTCCAACGGTCGTGAAAGATACTTGGACGAATGGAAATCCCTGCTTGCTGCGGCCGATGAACGATTCGTCCTTCATCGGGTATATGTGCCCAAGGATAACCTGTTGGGGATCTTGGAGATCCATTGGGACGTATCTAGGGCTGGTCCCGCCGGAGAGGCTTGAAGGAGTATATACAAAACATCGCGTCTCAGTCCCATATTCTATCCGTCTTGGTCATTCCATTTTGAGTCAAGTTGATGTGTGAGAAGACTTAGTGATGAAGTTGGGAGATGAATGTCGTGTAGGTGTAAAGATGCTTCTCAATCGAGTTGAAAGACGCCACCGCTGTCCTGGTTGGCCAGACCCGGCAACCGCGACCATCAATCCATGCAACGAATGCCCAGTGCAAAAGACAAGTGAGCAGTCACTAATGGCATCGCATCTAACACTGAACAGAAAAATTCACATCCTCCTATGGTAGGATCAACACCACGGCGGCGCGCAGTGCGGATAGCATTTAATACGCCTGAAATTTACCGAGGACTTTAGTTACGTTTTGTACATATAGGAGTCCTACAGGAGCCTTCTGTAGTTGAAAGGGTTCCTTCTCTTGCGGCGTAAAGCACAGTTGAGTTGAGCTGAGATACCAGCCAAGAATTGATGGCAATACCCAATTGGATACATTTACGATTTCTAAGAAGCTAACCAATGAGAAGAACTTCCTGTTAGGCGAGAAGGATTGCGGGCGTTTTTGGTTGGGGGGCAAGAAATATGCCAAGCTGCCAAGAGTCACTGCCTCAAAAAGCCTCCATCGCCGTTTGTGTTATTCATAGCAAATATATATGTTTCAAGATGAGAATAGATGATATGAGGGACTTTCAAAGGAGTTTCAAAGGATTAGGATTCAGAGAAAGTTATTGTATTCGAGATTGCGAGATGAGGAGCCCCGGGGTTCGTGTTATAAGTATCAATATATTTCATCAATAGGGTGCCTCATGCTCTCTCACACACACTTCTAAGTTCTGTCTGAAAACGAGATTCTACAAACACCTTTTGGTGCTCGTTGTCTTTATTATTTCCATCCCGCCATCATGCAGTTCCTCGCATCCCTTCTGTCTGGTCTTGTATTGCTACAACTTACTGTGGCCGAAATCCAACCTACTTATAATCCTGATTGCATTACAGACAATCTCGCTTTTAGGCATGATTATGGGACTCCTTTCGACCAAGCAGCGTCTTTCTGTGCCATGCGATTTAATCAAGGAGAATTCATAAAAGGCATCGAAGTATGGGGTGATAGCGGTAACCCCAAAGGCAGATTTCTCAACGGTATCAAGATTACGTATACCGACGACAATAGTACATTTGTAGGATACAAGTCTGGCGAGCGTATGACACCACTATTTTGGGATCCCGAAAAAACAAGCATCTCGAAAGCCTGGGCTCAAATTGAAGCTAACCACCAGGATTCAATCGGTCTGCTGTATATCAAGCTCACGGATGGCCAAGAACTGAAAGGCGGCAACCCAAAAGATTTTGAACACTACGAAAATTGGATGAATGACAATCCGGCTCCAGAGAACTGGATGACTTCCGGCCTATTGATGGGAATTAGTGGGCGTGTAAGCCAAAATGGTATCGGTCAACTCAGCTTTCATACCCTGGAGAAGGAAATCGTGGATTCTCATGTTCATGATGTCGTATTCAGCCCTACTACCGAAGAACTCAATGCACAAAAAACAAATACGTAAGTAAAAGTTCCATCAATTTTTGGCACGCGCTAATTTTGAGACGCTTTCTTAGGGACCGGGGCCTGACTATACGCACCGTTAGAAACGTTCACTTCATAAATGATTTTGATGAAGAAGCCACTGTCACGCTATCCTCGGATGCATCTATGTCCCACACGAGATCGTTTACTACATCGGTATCGAGTGTATGGCATATGGGTATGAAAGAGGAGTTCGAGGCGGACTTCACTGTGCTAGGTACAGGTGCAACTTTGACGGCTGGGATGGACATGTTCTGGGAAACACAGACTGAGAAAAGTACTATGGAAGAAGAGTCGTACCCCGTTAGTGAAATCTGATCACCCCGCTTCTGACCTAAAGCTAAATTAGTACTTGTCTAGGTCGGGTGGCAGATAAGTCAGGAGATTCCTCTGAAACCTGGAAAGGCAGTGCATGGCTGGGTATATGGGGTGGAAGGCAAATATGACGTGAACTGGATGGGCAAAGTGAGTAGCGACGACCGAACTCAAAACACAACATGTTACTAACGAGACTTCTGCAGGTTACCGTGACCTTGGACGGTGGGAGGACTATGACTTTCCCGACAGGAGGCACTTTAAACAATGTCCTATACTCCGAGGCTTGGATGCATTGGCAAAATGAGACATCAGAGGAGGCGAATCTTGCAATCCGTAAGGGAGATGGTGAAAGGGGGCAAGTGAAGCCGAAGTCGCAACTTTCTGTCAAAACCTCGGGTGGAAATAATACACTGTCTCCCAAGCAGTCAAGTGGAAATAGTACTAGGACTGCAGCTCGTATGTTCATGGCGTAGATGTAAAATGGTTATGGCGTTGGGGTCAACCTGCAGGCGTTTCGGTTTATTTCTGTAGATTATTTGTATAGAACATAGCTATTCACTTTAGTCCTTGAACTTTATTTACAAATTAAGATGCTTAGTTGCTTCCCATCCCAGATACGAATTCGTTCTCTCATCTGCCCTCGCCTCTTGACTTTGAACCTTTGACGCGACAAGTCAAATAGAGCAATTTCCTCACCAACCTTTCTTGTCAGTTTCTAGCTCAATAAAATAAGTTTCCTGACTTCAATCATTTCTTTAGATCTGGACCCCATGGCCCGGGCCGGCCAAAACGCGGGTTTAATCTTTTCGGGGATAAACAAAAGTGGACTTAATCGTTAGCACGCCATCGCCCTAATTAGTAATTCATTGCCATGAACCTCAACTTCTCAAACACTCAACACAATTGCCAATATACCCAAATATGACTCATATCTCCTCCACCATGGCTCAGAATCAAGATGCAGATAGCCAAGCGCCCGTTACTAGTACCAGTAATGAGCAGACGCCACTGCTATCGGAGCCTCAATCAGATGAAGTAGAGCAGCAGGACGAGGAAGTAGCCGAGAAGAGAGTGAGGAAAGCGAGCTGGTATATCTGGCGCGTCTTCTGGTTTATAATCGCTGTCTTGATCCTTGCGGCGTTTATTAAGGGATGGGTTGATGCTGGTGGAGATGTTGACGTGAGTTTTACCCCTCCCTCAGCGAGCTTTCGCCACGCTAACAACTTGCTTTATAGTTTGATCTGGGAGCCGCGCTGAAGCGCGCACTGGGGGGAGGGTTGAGTGGTGCTGCTGCTATGGTGCTTCAAGTTCTTCTATTGATGGTATGATTTTTAATTCTGTTGTTTTTGATGATTTGGGGACTGAGTTCTTCTTAGCCACTAAGAACGATCATGAACTACCAGTATCGTTTCGGGACTTCGTTCAAGACGGCCACGAAGACGTTGTATGAAATCGGAGGGCTAGGAAGGTATTACCAGGGTTTGTTGCCTGCCCTGGTCCAAGGTATGTGTTCTGCTCTCGCCTCAATCCCATGCGCGGGGTAAATCTCTGACTATCCAGGGCCGGTCTCGAGATTTGGAGACACAGCAGCAAATGCTGGAATCCTGGCTTTACTGCAGTCGAATTCTTACTTAAAGAATTTGCCTTCGCCTATCAAGACAATCTTTGCTTCTCTTTGGTAAATTACCAACCCTCTAATATGGAACTACTAAACTGATTCAAGTATTGTTAAGCGCTGCTTGTTTCCGCATGATTCTCACACCGATCGATACTCTAAAAACAACTCTCCAAGTCCAAGGCGCCGGAGGATCTTCCCTTCTTCGACAGCGTATCAAGAATAATGGAGTAGGTAGTTTGTGGTGGGGTGCGATTGCTACCGCAGCCGCGACATTTGTTGGACATTATCCATGGTTTGCTACGGTTTGTGTACCCTTTCCCTCTTCTAACCTTTGTTACTTATGACTTGATAGTATAATTTCCTCTCAGAAACTATTCCAGAGCCATCGAAGCACTCTATAGTTGTTTGGCTGCTTCGCCTGGCTTTCATTGGATTCGTTGCCAGTGTTGTTTCGGATTCCGTGTCGAATTCGTTGAGAGTTGTGAAGACTTATAGGCAGGTCAATGATACAAAAGTATCTTATGGTAAGAACATCATTCGCTGTCACTTGGTGGATTGTGCTGATTATCTATAGCTGAGGCTGCGAGACTCGTGGTGCTTGAAGATGGAGTGTTGGGATTGCTGGGACGTGGACTCCCGACTCGGATCTTGTGTAATGGGCTTCAAGGGCTCCTGTTTTCTATTTTGTGGAAACTGTTTTTGGATCTGTAAGTTCTCTCGACTCTCTAAAGAAGTGACTAAGTTTACTAACGAATGGTTTGCGCAGATGGGAGCAGAAGACGAGTTCGTGATCTGAACTTATTGGATACTTATAGAAGTTGGCGAGTATTCTTATATTGATGCAGAGAGTAGACTTAGCTGGATAGAGGCTTCAATTTGAATAGCTGCCAACATGAAGGTATATAGAGCACGTTGCGGAGATGTGTTGTCACTAAGCTTGAGCCACGTGTATCAACGCCTTACAGTTGAGCGACTCAAGTTCTTGCTGTTATGAACAAGCAAACACTGGAGATAATTTGATAGATGAAGTTTATTATACATTTAGTATTACCAAAGACATAAAAATGTACCGTTGACGAGCAATCAGCTCGCAACATACGGGGTATCATAAAGCCACTCTTCCTCCCTTGACTTTGGTATTTGGTAGATTCGCCATCGGTATTCGGGTGTTGATCAGCCTCAGCAGAGCTAACTATGCACGTATTTACATAGCGTCGTACTGATATTTTTCGGCTCATCGTATAGGGTACGGCGCCGTAGTCTGTAGCTCGAACTCATCTGTTTGACGATGTTGGCCTGTTTGAGTAGAACACTGACATGATAATATCGGTCGCGGTCTATGATGCCGATGCATATTAATAGCCGCTGTATTTTATCTCATCAAAGATTTTCTACGTGGTGTAAAACCCAACCGTAGTCGTCGAAGAGATGGTGCGCCTTTTCGCTATCCCAACTGCCCATAAATGGATCATCATTGCACGATAATGCATCTTCTGGTTGAAGGGCTGATGGTTCCAACAAGATCTCGGCAGAATTCTCTGTTAATAAAGCGGTGTAGGTGTCATGCGAAGTCTCGTCTAATAACGTTGGTGAGTCTTGTGGTGGAAGTGTGATGCCTTGGGCCTCGGGTGTTGGCCAAGTGCTGAAACTTAAAGTGGCAGTATTAAAAGCATTGGTGGACTGTGAATGCTGTCGAGCAGCTAGGGTTGTATTGTCAACTCCCGTAATGGAGAGGCCGTCCTCGGGGGATGAACCAGGGAAGGTGGGGTAGCATGCGATGGGACCAGCGCCTTCGTTTTCTGTCCAATATCCAGAATCGGTAGTACTAGCGATGTCTGAGAAGCTTAATAGCGAGCTTTTTGCCTTGATACCTAGAGATGATTGTTCGAATGCATCCCAAGACACATCTGATCTAGCCATAGGGGAGGCGTGTTCACCGTTGAGGGATTCGCGCCGTGGGGCATCTGGACCCGTTCTGTATACCAAATTAGCCAAAACATGTCTTGAACCAGAAGATTAAAATATTATTACCTTTTAATTTGTCCATCTGCGTCTGATGTACTGATGTTTGTGGTGGGTTTGTTCCGAGATAGACTGAGCTGAGAGACTCTACCCCTCAATGTGCCACCCACTCTTGGACTGTCCTTCGCAGATTTTGAGTGTAATTTGTTGTTTGGACATTCATCCGGATCACACTATAGATGTTCAGCAATGTTTTCTAGGGTAAACAAGGCTCCTTAGCAATAATTTGTCACTCACAGTTGTCTTGGAAATGCGGTGCTTTTCACAAGCGTTGCCACGGTTCTCAGCAACTTTACGTCGCTTAACCGGATCATACGGCTGCCTTTTCCTCTTCTCAAGTTCTTGCCCATTTGACAAGTTCCAAGTTGTCATAATCCCGCCTGGCCTGACTTCAACCAAAGGTTCAAGAGTCGTGCTTTGAGCTGGCGTCTCTGCTCGGGAAGGTGCTCTTGAAGATGCCCTCGACCGCCCCCTAGACGATGCTCGGGAAGATGGCCGCGATGTTGGCCGTGAGGTTGGTGTCTTCCAATTCCTCAAAGAAGCTCTTGCAGTTTGAACAGGGGATACCGGGACATCCCTCTTCTTTGCAAGACTGGACTGCAAGTTGTTCTCGGGTAGCTCACAAACGAATTGCGTGGTTCGTTCCGAGTCGAAGAACTTTCTCAAAGCAGCTTGCATGAGCTGCAACTCCGTCTCCAGGGTTGGGAATGCATAGATTAAAGCATCCTTTAAAGCCTGGGTGCCTCTTTTGGGCTCGAATTGTGGAATCCCGTGTTGGTCACGAAAGACCCTGTAAGTTGGTGCAGGACATTCCATGATGAGCCAATTTCTCGTGAGGATAGGTGGTTGGTACTTCGAACTCCTATGGTCATAAAACGATCCATAAAGGTTTCATTTTGAATATCAGGATTGCTTCTTGAGAAGTTTGAGAAGATGTAAGCTGCTGTGGTGTGGCTGAGTCGGAATCCCAATCCGGAATGGCTGCCTTCCGTTTTCCCAATTAGGTGACCGATGAAAAAACACGTGAGGAGTCAGCCATAGTTTATCTTTGCCTATATATAGAGATTTAATTGCCGAGAATTGTATCAATTATATCAGAATTCCGAATAAGAAAACCTAGGCTGAAAGATCGTCTTCAATATAAAAAAAGTTTAGACCCATGTGTCACACGTGACCATCCTGCTATACAATACATCCACCAGCAATCCTGTTCTTAAGCGGACGTCTAGTGGATACATCCATTATAAACCATCAATAAATATCATTCTTCTTAGGTCCATTCTATCATTCGACTGATGAGGCTCACAGGAAGAGGCTAGACAGCCATCGGGAACGTTTGCCTCATTCTTGGCAAGATCGAACTGATCACCAACAAGGTGCAAGGTATTTGCGGGTGGCGTCACAGGGAACATGATACTAGCCTAGCGTCTGTGTAACCATGGAGCTTAAAAAGGGGTCTATACTCAGCACCTTATCTCAACGTTCAACAAGCATCGGTATCTCGAAGATCACAAAAATTGGGACAGTTGAATGCCTTAAATTTTGATAGGTAGGATCAAAGTTTCAGAGGGAAGGACGTCTATGGTGTCCATAAGAAGACTGGTCAGTTCGGAGATCCTACTAATCCTCACTGATTGGAAACAAACACTTTTCAACCCTAACTCCGTTGCTTCATTAGAGGGCAAGCTCCTACTTTCAGATAACACATTTGTTTCTTCCCTGGTTTATAATTCAGAGCCCATCCGTCCACGCCCAGCATGGCAGTCTCTATACAGGCTTCTGCCCATACACAACATAACTAAACAAGGTTAATTTGCTGAGGATACTTTCACAGATATCGCCAAACGATAATTTGACTTACATTGGATAATATCCGTGGATCTTGGTGTCCTTCATGCTTTTTCTGACATCCACCAAGAACACCTCTAACTCTTCCGCAGTCCAACCCAGTCCGCGCGTGAATGCCGCCATGCTGAGTCCTGATAGCCCTGTAGTAAAGTTCTCGGCATGCCAGGCCCCTGTTTGTTCCATTAGCACAAGAACAAGATGTGAGACCGCTCCTCGCTTTATCCTGGGGTTGCAGAGACTAAAGTGTAGAAATGATGCCGAAGCAATAAGAGACTTACCAATCTCCTTCATTTTTGGATCTTTTGGCCACGTGTTTTGAGGCCATTTGTACAGAACCTCTGTGACGTTTTCGAAGCCTGCCTCGATGAGCTGTTGTTTATAACCCGTAGCCATGTCTGCCGCCCTGCCGAATTTTAACGTCGATTCCATTATGAGTTCGTTCCACTTCTGGACCGCACTATCTTTTGGGTAAGTTTCCTCGTTGTATTCCATCGGAAACTTGATGTCCTGGATTTCGAACCAGCCACCAGGATTGAGATGCCTAGCTACGGTAAGTCACGCGATCATTGGAAAGTTCAAATATTGTTACTAGGTAATACTGGGGCATGGAAGGGATAACTTACTCGAGGCTCTGCTCAAAGAGACGCGGGAAACTGCCAACTGAGCCAACCATCATACGGACATGAATAAAATCAAATTTGAATCGGTAAGTCCACGGCTCTTCTATATCATCGATCTCGAATGAACAATTTGGAGGAACACTAAAATGGATTAGCTGAGGCCCATGAGTCAGAAGAGAGTAGTACAATTCTGGCTGTATTGGGCTGAGATCCACGCCTGTGACCTTGATACCTGTTAACATGGCTTCACATGATTTGATTTCGTCGTACTTGTGATTCGGGATGCTCATCAGCTGAAACGATTTAGTTCTGCTCGCAAATGGAGTGGGCGGGAGATCATTACCAAAGTCAATCGCCCATATGCCAGTGCCGGTCCCCAGGTCGAGCACTCGATGTAGCTTCTCCTCAGCAACAGGAGCTATGAATAATTTCCCACTCAAAGTCAGGTAGTACATGTGATGTTGCAAGTCTTTTGAGGGGTAAGTATCTGTAATAGTCTGGTCTTTTGAAAATCCTTACCTAGGCGATCGTTTTCACTCTTCGCGGGGCATTAGCAGGTTATGATTCTTCAGGTAAGTTCATTCATCCAACCTCATCGTTCGGCAGTAAATATTCTAAATTTATGTGAGTTTGATGCTTTCTTTTACAACGATTATGTCTTACTTCCGTCCTTGTATGCGTGGTACGTTCTCCCATTCTCCTGTCTATACCTTGCGATACTGGAGGTAATGGATGTCGTTGAAGAAAAATCGTCCTACAAAAAAATTAATATGGAGCACAGGACATCTAGTCAGACTCATTACATCACCAAGAGATGAATCGTTGTCATCAAACTCTTCAGTTACCTAGAAAGAAAAAATTAATTGTCTGGTGTGCCAGCGGGTACATCGACGAACATCAGCTTCTAAAGGCTGGTCAAACGGCTGGGTTTCGGCCATGGTGCGCTGGGGTAAAGTATTCGGAATCAAATTGCTGGGTCAATTTCCAGCGTTGGTGAGAAGTCGCGTGCCTGGGTAATGTTGACCGCAAAAATAAAATAAAGAGGAGAGAAATCGGGCCCCACCTCGCCGTGGGATCAGGCGCTATTAAACGGTTTGACGGCGGGGTATTTCCCGGTCTGACCTGTCCGACCTGTCCGAGCCTTTCCCAACAATGTGCTCCGCTGACGAGTAGAAGTCGCCGAACGTTACTGTGCCACTCTGCCGAATCGCTGCATTGCGGGATGGGACTGCATTCCCGCGAAAGGGGTTTTATTGGCATGACGAGGCCTAACGCGGCCCCAATGTGCATATCCTTCCCCGGCAATAAAATAGTTCAAGGGTGTGCCCGCACGCTACCCCCACAAGTCCCAGTCAGCCCCAGAAAGCGCACGTTTTTCGTTCTTTTTAGGACTACTTAGGGTCCTTGGCCGTATAACTTTTTGTGCCCACATAGAGACGCTTGCAGCGAACTAATTGGGCGCTTGTCCACTTCCAATTGATTTCACAAAAAGCAGTCGCTTATTGAACAATCATGAAGCTGGCTGCACGGCCCAGCTTCGAGAAGAAGCGAAACCTGCGGGTACATCGGCTGCATGTATTTATGGCGGACTTCCTTCTGTCTTAGGCAAGGCCGTCCCGACGAGCTGGCACGCCTTGCAAATACCATGGAGTCCACGCGATACCTCCCACTTTCCATCACAAACATCTGTTTTTAAGTTCTTGCGGCCATGAGCGTACTCTCAACGTACAGCGGGCATTCGGTTGGCAATTGGGTTATTTTAGCCCTGGTTTGTCTGATAGGATTATACGTTATCCAAATATTTCGCAGCTGGTATCGTTTAAGACATTTCGAGGGGCCACTTTTCGCTTCTCTGTCACGTCTATGGCTCGTTCGTGCTGTTTCTGCGGGGACGTTGCACTTGGACTTCCAGGCGGTCAACCGGAAGTATGGTATGTTTAATGATCAATTAGAAAGCAATACTCGCAATCGCTGCTGATTGAACTTAGGATCCCTTGCTAGAGTCGGTCCCAACGATCTTATCACCAGTGATCCAGAAGTGATGAGGCGGATGCTGGGAGTTCGATCAAAGTATCGCCGCTCGGAGTGGTACCTCGGCATGCGATTTGACCCGACTCGCGACAACATTGTTTCGCATAGGGATGAAGACAAGCATAGCGCGCTCAGGACGAAGATGGCTGCGGGAGTAAGTTGACCTCCACGCGTGATTGTAACCAAACTCATCACGTGTTTAGTATAGTGGGAAGGAAAATGAGAACCTCGAAGGGACAGTAGACAGGAACATACAAGCCTTGGTCGATCTAATTCGGAGGAAATATCTGTCGACTGACTTAGAAAACAAGCCTCTGGATTTTGGGAGAAAAGCACAATATTTCACGCTCGACACTATCTCCGACGTGTCGTACAGAGAACCATTTGGATACCTGGAAACTGATTCGGACTTATACGAATATATATCCATCGTCGAGAGTGTCTTTGTATCAGCTCTGATGGTAACGATCTTTCCGTCTCTGAATTGGCTCTTGGGCCTGCCCATCATGAAGGCCATCTTACCCTCTGATAATGATCCTCTGGGCATAGGGAAAATCACAGGGTAGCCAGCCATATCTCCCATCCGTGAAGATGAATTGCTGATTTTTGCTAGCATTACGAAGAAGATCGTTGCCAAAAGATTCGGGCCGAACAAGAAAGTAGAACGTGATATGTTAGGCTCCTTCGTTGCCCATGGGCTCACCCAGGAAGAAGCCGAGTCCGAAATAGTTATCCAGATGTACAATTTCCTCTCAATCGTGAGGAGGAACATGCTAACGGTTTCAGCACGGCTGGTTCCGACACAACCGCAACTGCAATTCGCACCATTTTGTTGCATTTGATAATGCACCCTCGCGTGACAGCTAAATTGCGGGCTGAGCTCGCAATCCATTCGATATCATCACCGATCAAGGACTCAGAAGCGCGGGAGTTGCCATACCTCCAAGCGATCGTAAGAGAAGGTCTGCGCACGTTCCCCCCGGTTGTAGGGCTCATGTCAAAAGAAGTTCCACCGGAAGGCGACATGATCCACGGAAAGTTCGTACCCGGAGGAACGAAGATTGGTTTCGGCGCCTGGGGAATCTTCCGCAACCAAGAGTTTTGGGGCGAAGATGCAGATCAGTTTCGGCCAGAAAGGTGGATTGAAAACTCGCCCGAGAAAATAAAGGAGATGGATTATACGTTGGAATTGGTCTTCGGATGGGGAAGGTACCAGTGTCTGGGAAAGAATCTCGCCATGATGGAATTGAATAAGATATTTGTTCAGGTAAGCTGCCAGGCCATTTCTAGAAACCCCGTTGACAAAGAACAGCTCCTTCGGAATTTCGATTTCAATGTTGTGAATCCGTTCAATCCGGTGAATTCAGTGTGTCACGGCATTTTCTTTCAGTCAGAGATGTGGATCACTGCATTTGAGAGAGAAAAGTCTTAGGCCACCAAGGAGCAAGATGCGGATGTTGTTGCTTTTGATATCCTGAACGTATGATATCGCCAGATGTAATTGGTAATTTACGTTGTACATAGCAAGAAGCTGCTAGCTTGTCGATAATGTATAAGTCGAGGACGAACAACGTATTCACGATCGTCTGGCGGGCGCAAACTTTCAAAACTGTTCAGATGAACTGGAGTAAGCTCTTTCTCTCTCATGAGAAGACCCCATGGTAATGCATATTGGATTTTCATCCATATCGAGCATTTTCTACCTCGTCATCAAACCAAGTTGGCTCCTGGCCGTAGTTGATGATAGTACTCTTCAGCTTCGTGTAGCTCTCAAAAGCTTCAACTCCATTCTCCTTACCAAGCCCACTCTCCTTGAATCCACCCCAAGGCGACGACGGATCATTCAGGTGATGTCCGTTGATCCAAACTATCCCGGCGTCGATGTTTCCAGCAACACGATGAGCCTGGCTAAAGTCATTTGTCCACACCGATGCACCCAACGCGAACGAAGTGCCATTCGCGATCGTCACTATTTCTGACTCCGAATCACATTTGATCAGAGCTATGACAGGTCCGAAGACCTCATTGCAGGCCAGATTACTTCCAGATTTCGTCTCAATCAGTGTTGGCTGGAAGAAAAACCCTTTGCCATCTACGTTCGTGGGCTTTCCACCACAAAGAACTTTCCCACCCTCTGAAATGGCCTGTGAGACAAATGCAGAGCATCTCTCTACGCTTGCACGCGAGATGACAGCTCCAATTTGAGTTCGATCATCGGTTGGAGCACCAACTCTCAAATCCGACGTCCTCCTCACTAGCAAGTCCACAAACTCGTCATAGATCTCAGCATGTATCAATAATCGACTGCCTGTCACGCAAGTCTGCCCACTCGCAATGAAGCTTGCAAACAAAGCTGCCTTCACACCCTTCTCAATGGGCATGCTGGGAAAGAAGCAGACTGGCGCTTTGCCTCCTAACTCAGCGGTGATCGGGATGAGATTCTTGCTAGCAATGGGCGCGATTGCTCCATACGTCGCCAGGCTTCCCGTTAGATCAATCTTCGAAATCAGAGGAGAGTCGCAGAGGAATTTGCCTGTTTCTCGACCGTAGCCAGAAACGATTTGCAGTGTTCCATCTGGCAGCCCCGCTTCTTGGAACAATTGTCCCATCCTCAGCACAGACAGCGGAGCAGATTCAGATGGCTTAACAATAACTGAATTTCCTGCCGCCAAAGCCGCGGCAATCTTCTTCGTGGCTATCAGGAGTGGGTGGTTCCAAGGCGTGATTTGTACTACGACTCCTAATGGTAAACGCGTGAGAGTATTAACAACCGGTCCTTTGAACGGCGTTACACGTCCTTCGTGAGTTCGCGCCAGAGATGCAAAATATTCTAGCCATTCTGGGACACGGGAGAGCTGCGCCTTCATCTCACGAATGGGCCGTCCCGTTTGCTGGGTTTCCAAATCGATGAATTCGGGCAGGCGCGACCGAAGCAGGTTCGCGGCCTTGGAAAGGACGGCGAATTTGGTTGATGCATCGGTCTTGCTCCAGACACCTCTGGAGAAGTTTTCTAGGGAGGACTGGATGATAGCGTTGACAGTATCGACGGAAGTTGAGTCTATGATTGCGATTTCTGACTCGGTTGCGGGGTTGATGATCTGGATTCGCGTTTCTGTGGCCGTTTGGTAGGCGCCATTTACCCAGTTGGATTGGTGGCCTAAAGCTGACATTGTGATTGCTTTTCTTGGTGAAGCTATATTGAATGGTGAAGATTAAATTCCTGGGTTGTTGATGTCGAGGTTGACATACCTTATGCTCCTGTACGGTTGCCGCTGAATCTGATCACGGGGCCAAGAATGGGGGAACGATCCAACGTTACCCTCCGGAGCCCGAGTCAGACTCGTTCTTGTATCCGAATCTAAGTATGATGTTATTTTTGTATTGCAGAGGCTCTAGCAAACGAAGTTGGCCGGTTCAGCAAGCAACTGCCAACACGACCTTGTAACATCAATCAGATAATATTTCAAGGTTATTCTTGCTGCTGTAGCTCCAGCGGGTAATTCACTAAATTCTCGCGCTCAGGCGAAGCCATTAGCGAGCCACTCACTGTATTTCAGCTACTTTCTCCTGGTGGACAAAAAAGGCGATACTAATTTTGAATATGCCACGCCGAATGGGACATTCAAAATGGGCCATGATTAGTACCGCTTTTTCTGTCTATCGCGAGGTTGTCAAATAATCCGCATCTCACAGGTTATTCGCGATCTACAGAAAGCTACAGCTGCGAGTAGCACAAGACACAGGAGCTTTTACTAAACAGCTTTATCCTCTTCTTGCTGCTTGTCTTTGATTTAATTTCTATTCTTTCCTTACTTTAGCGGTACCGGTGTTACAGGCTTCCACCCGGATTCCCGTCGCACCAGAACATGTCATACATCCGGAGTCCGCGGGTCACAGTACCAATTGCCAGACGGTCCTACATTACAAAATGCAAGGCTGTACTACCTAATATCAGTTGATTCTCAAGCATTGCCAGGGTCGGTCTCTGGGAGAGCCTGTGGCTATGAAACATTGGCTTATAAAAGGGACTGATTTTCCTCAGCTTCATTTCTGATGCTACCAACCATACTTCTCAAGACTTCTGTAACGTTCTATTTCCAGCTTCCATTACCAAACCGTTACTTGCCTCGACAACCTTCCAACAACCAAAATGAAGTTTTCCGTCGTCTCAGGTCTTTTTGCCTGCATCCTCGCATTTCCTCGAGTCAGCCGTCCTCAAGCATGTCATACCATCCCAGAATTCACTGTCCCACAATGCTGCGAATTGGATTTCTTTGACGCTGTTATCGATTGTTCTGACCCTAAATCTATGTATTAATTTAATTCAAAGATGAAAGAGCTGACGATTTTAAATAGCGAATCCCGTACCATCTACCAATGCCGAGTTCACAGCTACATGTGAAAGTATTCACAGAGCGCCAATGTGCTGCACAGTTCCAAAGGTATGTGAAATTGAGATTGATCATTTGTCTCCTGCAATAAAATTGATTTAATCGAGCTAATACTAGTTTTCCTGCTGCCTGTCATAGGTAGAGTATGCCTGTAATGAACCTCTTGAGTTATCCAGAGACAAACATTTGGGAGGCGAATCAGAATCTGGCATTGCATCGGGCGACGCTTTTGAGATTCGACATGTCATAATGTGTAGACAGAATTGAATTATGGCTGAGGCCTTGATATCTGGTTGGCAGCTTACTCGCAGATGTATTTCCCAGAATTCCATTCAACTTATGACGCCCTCTTCCGTGCATAAATGCAACCCCCTATAATATCAAATGTTCATAGGTGATCCAGGGCGATATTGGACCCCATCAGAGTCCTGGATACCTAGGGCTGCTTCAGCTTCACTCAAATACTGAACACCGACACTAATACACTACATTTATATGTTAATTACTAAGAGCTGCTAATTGTTTTCGTCTCAATTAACCCTTTGACGCGCACTGAGACTTGGAAAAAGCTTACAGCACTCGGTCCACTGTAATCTTAGCGGACATTCGCTAGACTCATAGGCTTCCTAGCCCTGAAGCCACTTACGATTGCGGGGTAATCTCACCAATCATCGATCACAGGTACCTACCAAGGTAGGGAATCGAAGGTGTCGCCAAACGGCCGTACAACTGCAAGAACTTGTTGTGCTGTCCATCAGACACCGCCACGGCCAAAAGTAGCCACAGCGGGAACAGGGAAGAGTGAGAAAGGGGGGTTTTCAGGGGCGGGTGCCGATGTTACGAGTTAGGACCCCGTCAGGTGCCTCCGTACTTCACAACCAATCACTCGTATTCTCGTAGTAAAAACGAACGCTTAATATCGATTTTGAATTTCCCATCTTCCTCCTCTCTACGACAAGTCATCGTATTTAAGTATATAGAATACCGCAGGATAGCCATAATTGATCGGCAATTTCACATAGGTCCATTTGTCCGAAAGACGATACAGGTTTTGGGATTTAATGTGCAATGCCCCCCTGTAGCATACCACAGTCTACCTAGTTTCTCCTCCTCGCCCCTTTTCCAACACACCCCAGCCTTTTATGTAAGATATTAGCGTCTTAGTCTCCCGGTAGACAAAAAGAGCTCCACTAGGTAATTAGGCGGGAGAATAAGTGCTTATTAGTGCAACTTTTTGTGTCTACTGCGCCGCATCACTCGACAAGTTCGCATCGAATCTCACGACAATTTCTGTCACACGCGTGCTTTAGTAGCAATCAATTATTTATCTTCTCCTTCTCTTCTTGATTGTCCGCGACAGCAACGAACTATGCTAAACGGAATGAAAAATAGCACGGAGAAGATGGCGCTACGCAAACTCGGAATCAAGTAAGCACCTTATTATCACATAACTGGCATGACATGTCGAGGTATCTATTCAGCTGCATCTAATAACGATCATGAATTTAGTGAGACGTACCAATTAGCCATGTATCTACTAGACCAGTACCGTGGCACTATCCTCTCCTGTCGCTATCTAATCCCACCACGTCTCGTCCCAGCAGAATTTCAGACCCAACTGGAGGAAGCAGTCAAGGTCGCTGTCGTAGACACCATCATGAGACATCCAATGCTGCAAGTCAGCATGATAAATACTACATCAAAGACGCCCTCATGGATCCAACTGCACAGTCTTGACTTAAAGCAACATATAAAATGGCTTCATATCGGAGAACGTGACGACTTTGAACAGACGGTCCAGGAAACCTTTCGCACTCAGCTCGATGATCGGTTTCCAGATCTTTCCCTTAAGCAGCCGGGCTGGAAGATTACCTTAATTCGGCAGGGAGATGCTCCTCTAATAGAGATCCTGCTCACGTGGAATCATCCCCAATTCGACGGCGCGGGGGCCAGGGTGTTCCACGAGGACTTTCTCGAGATGCTCAACAATGCTGCCAACGGAGCATACCAGCGAACAGGTTTGGATGGCGACATCCTGACACTACCTCAAGCGCCCCCCTTACTCCCAGTCCCAATCGAGAGCCTAAAGAGTCTCCCGTTAGATCTCAAGCACCTCGCCAAAGCATTCTGGGAAGAAACCCGGCCCCAGTTCCTTAATCGGGATAATTCTCAAGCAGCCTGGTGTCCAATTCGCTCCTCTCCGTATAAAACCCAATTCCGGTCCTTCTTCATAGACAGCGCATCTCTGAGCGCGATTCTAGCCCTCTGCCGACAGAACAAGACGACCATCACAGGCCTGCTAAATGGATTAGCACTTATTGCATTCTCATCGCACCTCGACAGCACAGTCGCCCCCGCCTTCCAAAGTTCAACCATCATGGACCACCGCCGGAACCTGCCTCCAGCCCCATCAGACGCTCCTTGGGTTCGATCTGACAGAGCATTAGGCAACTACGTGACTCAATTGCCCCATAAATTCGACACCGATCTCGTATCGCGAATTCGTTCAAAGCTGCCAGCCGATGCCAGCAAAGGCAGAAATCTATCCGCCGACCTCCAATGCGAGCTCTGGTCCATATCGGCACAAAATCGTCTGGAAATAGTGCGCAAGCTGGAAGCAGGGCTGCGAAACGACTTGATAGGGGTATCCAAGTACGTCACGGACTGGAAGCAGACGATGAGCGATATGGCGAAGAAGACGCGCCAGTTCACGTGGCTGGTAACCAATATCGGTGTGCTGGACGGCAACACATGTACCGATGGCCAGAAGTGGTCGATTGACCGAGCGCAGTTTGGTCTCAGTGCTGAGATACCCGCTGCTGCTATTGAGTTTGCTCCTGTCAGTGTCGCTGGCGGGGGAATGTGCGTCAGCGCCATCTGGGCTGACTGTGCTGTTGATGTGATGCTAGGGGAGCGTATAATGGCTGATTTGGAGAGGTGGCTGAACCAACTTGCGAGTCATTCATGATGTGCCCGCTATATCAGCGAAATACCGCTTGTACATGTACAAAGACATAATCCTGTACCGAGGGCTGAGAGACCTAGTCTCCAGGCCCCCTAGATATGTATTCCAATAACTATGTAGTCGAGTAATTGGCGTTGCCAACCCTGCTGCGTATCATCCGTTCATTGGAGTGCTCTGTGCATGACGGGGTGCACACTCCAGAGCAATGGGGATGGCTGGTCCACTAAACCCCAATTCAACTGGTGAAAAGCCCGATTCTGCTTTTTATCCTCATGGCAACATATGCGGTGCGTGCAATTAGAAACCCACCATCCTAACATGTGGTCCCTCCTTGAATACCCCGAAGTCCCCTCCACGCTCCCGCGATTGTCACGAAACTCCATCAGACGCGAAGTGATGACCACAGTCAAAAGCATGAGAAAAGCGAGAGCGTTCAAGGATACAGCGGTAATCGGCATTTTCAGACCAGAAAGTCTAGCTTTACTCCAATCCAAGTGTCACGCCCCTTGGTGGAAGGTGTGGAGAAATACCGGTACGTTGGCACTTCCTTCCACTTTTACTGTAACCTCGTAAGCAATATACTAACTCTCCTCCCACAAGCAGCTCGATCACCTACCCTCCCCTTCCTCCCCACGACCCCCCAAACTCTCCACTACACCATCTCAACCCTCAGTTCCGTCCCAGCTTGCCGAGAACTCAGTACCCTCTGCAGTCCCTCCATCCCCATGTAAGAAAGCTTGTCCACGCGACCGAAGCATCCTTTACCGAACGTGACCTCTACTTGAATCGATATCAGTCCGTGATTAAAATACACTCTGAAGCCAAGGTTCGCCGGTCGACCAAGTCACTGAAACTAGGGCCGGGGAAGGTGATGAGTTTCGAGGAACTTGAAGAGGCACGAGCAGCGCGTGCTGCGAAAGATGACATGAAGAGCAAGAGCAAGGGAAAACGTGGTCGAAAGCGGAAAAGTAATATGCTAGAGCCAGGTGAGCCAGACTCAGAGCCAGAGCCAAAAAGAAGGCCTGCCGCAAAAGAGGTCGTAAATGGCCGGAGGAAACGCGGCCGGAAGAGTAAGAGTGCTGCAGATGAGCCAGAGCTAGAAGTGACCCGGAAGATCGAAGCTCTAGTACTATGGCGGGCTCTAGTGGCGCGGATGATCTGAACGCGGCTTGCAGAAGACTAGATTGATATGTCGGCCTCGCGGCCTAGTTACGTACAGTAGAGTTAGTTGTTATCAATACAATAGAAGGGAATTCAGGTTTGCTGGAAGAAGAGAAGCGATTGATGCAAGAAGCAATAGTAATTGTTCGACCTAGAATGATGCAGTTCAAAGAGCTAGAATATCCTTGTATCTAGAGGAGCAAAGGTAGATTGGTGCTCCAAAGACAGGCAAGAGCTACCTCTTAACAAGTGTGACAATTGGTGCCTAATGCTTAAGGCAACATGTACGGCATCATTGCGGGAAAAGAGATGACACGCACACACACTGCCAGCAGAGTTACCATAGAAGGCGCACTGCCTGTCGCCAATTTCTTGGTAAACTTGTTCCAGGTCAGTACTGTAGAGTTCAGGTTCAGCGTCCGCTTTTTAAAGTACAGTATTTCCCGTATAGTGGGGTCTAGACCGTGTGAAATCATTTG
>Ga0247778_1000758_pt1 | contig 26864 bp, 10 predicted proteins | sample UWRJL049202B5_FD_179939 | JGI IMG/M metagenome (GOLD analysis project Ga0247778, IMG submission 179939) | Plant litter microbial communities from Arlington Agricultural Research Station in Wisconsin, United States - UWRJ-L049-202B-5 | ecosystem: Environmental > Terrestrial > Plant litter >...
CTGGGTCGTAGTAGAATGATGATGCTTCGCCTAGTTTGGCGCGGATGGGTTTTCCGGGTTGAGACATGTCGGCCTTTTCTTCCTTCTTTGCGCCGCCGCCGAACCAGCCGCCTAGTCCCCAACCTTTTTTGGCGGGTGCAGGGGTGTCTTTTTGAGCTGATGTTAGGGTTAGTAGGGAGTTTGTGGGACACGGGGAGAGAGGCTCACCATCAGCTTCAGCGGCTTTTCGGAAAGCTTCGTCTGCTTCCCGATCTTTCTCCGCCTTCGTCTTCTCCCGTGTTTCTGCTGGGCGCTTTAGGGCTGGGATATCATCATCGTCGTCGTCCATGAAGGACTTTTTCTTGGGTCTAGTGTCGATGGGAGAGTCTGGCTCATCATTCATTGTGGCTGGTTCGTAAGGTGTATAACCGCTGGATGGAGGTTCGTAGCCACCGTACGCTTGGGGAGGAGGTTCATCACCGCCTGAAGATTGTGGCTCATAGCCACTCGAACCTGGAGGCTCATATCCAGAGAACTGTGGCTGAGCTGGTTCAGGTGGAGTATATGGATTCGATGTTTGATTACCATCAAAATTGTTGAGCGGTTGTGGTGAAGAGTAGATATTTGAAGGGGGTTGGTCGGTAATCGGGGTGGTTTTTTCCGGGGCGTATGGCGACCCAGTCGCTCCTGTTGGGGCGTAGGATTGAGGAGTGTAACTACCGCTCTGCTGTGGGGTATAATGATTTGTGCTAGGCTGGTAGTCCGATATTTGGGACATTTGGCGCTGAGGCTCATACCGTCCATGCTCACCAGACGATCTGCCTTCCATTGAGCTCCGTGGTTGGGAGTTGTAAGAGGTAGCAGTGTGGGGCTCTGGTGTATATGTTCGATTCGGAGCGTATCTCGAGGACGCCTTTGTAGCTGAAACGGCAGTAGCAGCACCGTTGATGCCCAAACCTCCGTTGTACGACCCATAGAGATCTGAATTTGATGGAGAGCGACTAATCGTAGGCGTCCCGCCAGCTATTCTAGCGAATGGCCCACTTTCTGCTCCACTGCCAGCATTGGATCCAGTCCCGTTATCTTCATCCCCGGCGACAAACTTGTTGAAGAGGGAGCCTAATGTTCCAGAAACCTTGTCTACACTTGGTTTTGATATCCAGGATGAATTTTCATCTTTGGGAGACTGCTTCAATCGTTTGCTAAGATCATCCAATGCAGATACCAACAAACCATGGTGGTAGGGTGATCTTCGAGTTTGAGATGTAATTGACACCGCAATAGAGTCACAATACTGTAACGCCTTTTCTCTGAAGCCATACTCAGCAAGCATCGTAGCGTGTTGTAATTTGTAGATGGACAAGTGAGCACTTGAGCTCGAGATGTTGGCAGGATGGGCAAGGGACATCCCATATTCAAAAACTTCGCTTAGCAGAAGCGGCTCCATCTCCTTGTCAAACTCGTATGGTTGTCTCAAGTGGTCTGATCCAACGAGTACCATGCTGACCGAAGGGTCGTCGATACCGCCGAATATAGAAACCGTTCTCGCAAAGAGGAAACAGATATGTGCCGCTTCCGCTCTCCCATAGCCAGATAACAGCTTGCCTAGGGCATTTAGAGCTTGAGTATCGTCAACACTTCTGTTACTTAAAACAAGCCCAAGAGTCTCTCTCCACCTATCCAGGCCATCGAGAGCATCCTTGGAAGGTCCAGTTGCAGTTGAAGTGCTGACCATTTGGAATCCAGCGCGGGCCGACGGCGCCACAAGCTCGTCTATGCTTTCTTCAAAATTGCCAGCAAAGATTTCATAAAGAGCGGCGAGTGACTCCGTATTCTCGCCGATGTTTTTAACTTCTTTTTGCACAAATTCTTGCGCGACTTGCTTGTAAAGTTCCTTCGAAACAGTATTCGAGATAAGCATGGCGTGTGCCCATAATCTCTTATCAACAGCGTCCCAAACCGCCTTCTCACGTTCGCCACGAAGTAGGTGTTTCCTTAATTGATCCACTGCGGCAGGATCCACAGGGTCTGCTCTCGTCACAGAATTTGTGGAATGAGAGATCCCAGAGAGATCAGCTCCGGTCGCGTACAGAGGCGCTTGAGCAGTGGTTTCATCATCGAGTCCAGGGGATAGGACTGCGCGCACAGCCTTTTCCACTGCGGGGTTTCCCTCTAAAGTACCGTCATTCTCGATGAAGACTCGCAGAATCTTCCAGAGGAGAATACGTTCCTCGGTCCGCTTGTCGTCATGAGAAAGTTGTGAAGCGGTCCTTAGGTAAGATGCATTCTGCTCGAGGATTTCGATGCCAGCTGTGAGCCATCCGACAACCTCTTTTTTCTTGGCCTTGCCTTTCAAAGGACCAGGGAAACTTGACAATCTTTGCTGTAGAGGATCGATTTCTTTGATATTGCGAGTCTTGACCTCCCCAGGACTACGAAGTATCATGGGTACTGATTGATTCATGCCATACCGGGGAACATCTTTAGGAAACGAGGTGATGATGGTACCTCCCACTCCCCAAGCAAATACCGGAGCGCCCCTCCACCTCTGCATAGGGTCATGCTCTCGGCCGTCGGTGGGTGCAATATAGTTCAAGCCTTGGGAGAAGCCTCGAGGGTGACTCTGTGAGGAGATGGTGGGCATCGGCGCAGTCCCAGAATGTGATCTAGGAGACGTAGGGACCTCAACTGACGCTGGCCGTTGATATGGGGCGGGGGCCGTCATTTCAAATCTCTGCCCAGCAAAAGCTGATCCAGGGGATTGAGTCTGTGACCTTTGTGGGGGAACAAAGGCTTGAGGTGGCGTGGTACTGGACGCCTGTTGGGGTAAATAATTTGACGGCGCACGCTTAGGTGGCGATGTTATTTTCGCGCCGACGTTTTGAGGAGGTGGGGTTGACATCGTTCGCATATTTGGAGGCGGCTGAGAAGTGGGTGGCTGTGATAATGAACCATAACGTTGTGGTTGGGCTTGCAACTGCTCATTCTCATCAACTTCGCGGGTTGGAGGTAAATGATTAGCTCTTAAACTTGAACCGTATTCCGAAGAGCTACTTCGACGGTCGAAACCTGGCTCAGATCCAGAGCGAGGGTCTTGATTCCTTTCAAAATGGGCCAGTGGACTCGAAGTTCGAGGTTGGTGAGCAAGGATCGGGGGCGGTGGAGCATTTATGGGAAGAGATGCGTATTGTTGAGATCCCTGTCGTTGAATTGGCGGTGCAGGAGAATATCGTGAAACTGCGGGAGGAGGAGCTGTTTGACTGTGCTGCTGTTGTGGTGGAGCTGGAGAGTACCTTGAAGCCATTGACGGGGGAGCGAGAGGGGCCGTTGGTAGAGACGCGTACGGGCTGACCTTGTCAGGAGCTACCAAACCCAGCGGTGCTTGCGGCGGTTGGGCCGATTGTTGTTGAACAGGTGGTGCATAGGGTGGTTGCGCGTTGGCTGCGTGAGGGGGACCACTGAGAGGTGGAGTCTGACCACTGATTGCGAGGGAACCATAGCCGGTTGAATGTCTCGGTGCTGGCTTCGGTCTACTTGACATGGGAAGCTCTTCAAAGAACCCACTGGACGATTTTTTGACTGTTTTAGGTGGCTGAGCGCCGGATGGGCCTCCAGGCGATTGTAATTGGCCTTGTTGAGAATGACTGCTCTGAGGCGGCGATAAACTTGACACAGATGTCTTCGACGCGAGTGGTGGCGGTTGTATAAACATACTGCTGCTCCTAGGTGGAGGTACACTTGCAGGTGGTGCAGCATTATACCCTTGGGCCATCTGCTGCATGCTGACTCGCTTGCGAGGCTTTGTAACGTCCATTGGCAAATCGTAAGGCGAGGCATACCCCCCTTTTGATTTATCGGCAAAGCTTTGGGCTTTTGGCATCTCAGGTCGCTGAGGCTGCTGCTGAGGAGGGAAGTTCGAGACGGCGGGCGACATGTAAGGAGACGGAACGTTAGAGCCCATTGCAGGTCGGGTGAGATCCGTCAACATGGGCCCAGAAGGCGCGTAATTATTGAATGACGGAGAAGCCGCTGTAGTAGCACCCGTTGGAAGGTATCGACTACTACTACTGCTGCTCGTTGGCCTGGGTCGAGCTGATCCGGTCAAAGCATCAAATCCAACCACGTGACCATTTGGACCTGTAACAGGAGATGGAACAGGTGGACTTTTCTGGCCGAGGTCGAAGGAGCTCGGAGCTACATTCTGATCCTCAGTATCTTCCAAGAAACCTTCGTCGTCACTTCCGAACAGCGTGGCCGGATCAAGACCCGCACTTGGTTCATCGTCTTCCAAAAGATCATCGTCATCATCCAGGAACTCATCACCAGCCAACGCGGCCTTCCATTTGGCAGCGAGGTCTTCTTCTCCAGGGCCTAGCCCTTCCTGGCTGTGAATAGGGGATTCCGCGTCACCTAAAACTTGAGAGAGAATTGTGCTCGTCGATACCGCTATGCCGCCACCAGTAGCTTTGTCTAGCGAGCTTTGTACCCCGTCCGTGGCCTCCTCTATGATAGTTGGATGGGTCTGCTCATGCGATTGAAAATCGAGGGAGTCCATGACTTGTGATGTAGATTTCCGCTCCAAAGCTGGGGGTTCTGGCAAGAGTTCCGCATTGGCCTGGTCTGATTTGCTGACCTGGGCAAAAAAGTCGTCTTCGTCACCACCATTATCCTCCATAAACGCAGGTGGAGGCTGAGTGGCTGATTGTTCTTCTGCCGGTTGAACGAGAGGAACACCTTCTTCATAACGAGATTCGTCCTCCTGGGCCGCTTCGTGCTGGAAATCACCACCATACGCCTGTCCAAAATCTGCTGTACCCCCCCCAAAGGCATCTTCTCCATGAGATTCCGGAAATGATTCGTGTTGTGTAGCTGGCTGCTGAGCAAAGAAGTCTGCCTCTCCATCATTTCCATCATCGCCAAAGAGATCCTGCGGTTCTTGCTCTACTTCATTCATTATTTCTTCCGCTTGCGTTTGAGGCAGGGGGTCCTCATTCGTCATTTCAGGGGGATGTGCAGGTGGTACTTGGGGAAACGAATTCGTCCGGTCCGATGTGGCCATCAATTTGAAAGGGTCCGTATCCGTTTTAGAAATGTTCCATTCCGGATCAACTTCGTCGTCCTCGCCCCAGTTAACCTCCTCGGACACCGTCCTTGCAAACGACATTGTGCTTAGATGCTTACTCTCGTGTGAGGGGCCTTCGGATGGAAAATCGGCCTTATCATCTTCGATGCGTTCTGGGTTCGCGTCGCCATTGTGCAATGGATTCTCATCCAACTCTACGCCCCCTGGACTTGCTAAAGAGGTGGAGAGCGCATCTCGGAGATTCGACAGCTCGGGATGCGCCGTGTTGTCTTGTATCGGATCAGAATGCGATTCACCATCGTGTATTTCTTCTGCGGTCTCATGGGTATGTAGGTGTGATGGATCCGGCTTCGAATCTTCGAGGATGGTGTCATTCGGTGTTTGCTCCGAGGTTTCTGTGTGTATTATGTCCGCAGAGGAATTTGGCATCAGGGCCGGATTCCATGATGTGGTCGAGGGTTCAGAGGACATGGCGACAGTGGGAATAACAGGAAAAGAACCGAATACTGGGAATTGTTAGCATGGTGGCCCGCAAACGCGCAAAAGCCCCTTCATGAGTTCAGGAGTTCCTGCCAGATACAGGACACAATTAGCAGCAACAAAGAAACTTGTTGAACTTACTTATACAACAGTCTCCGCTAAAGGACCAATCAAATCAAATTAAATAATAAATAGAATAATGCGATGCGCTGGAGCCATATCACAGCGGCAGATAATTCATCGTCCGTCTGTCCGTCTGTTCTGTCGTGAAGGATTTCAAAGAAACTGGGATGACGGGACGGGGCTGGGCGGCGTCGACATTTCGCGACGAGGCTTGAAAAGGGTGGAAAGGCCACTTTTCAGTACGGCAGCCGGCATTCTTCCACCACCGGACACACCAGCGAAACATCCGAGACCAAGGGACAAGGCTACAGTCGCAGGAAGGGAGAGGGAAGGCAAGGTCATACGTAGAGCATACGCATACGCATGCAAATACGGCACAACTCTAAATAAGTTACACTTTCACTTCTCAACCACGCCCATTCTCCCCCCCTTTCTTTCTGCTCATCCCGCCGCATCAATGAGGCATGTCGTCGAGACCTCTCCATCAGCCAGATGCCCCCGACCCTGCCCTCGATAATTCAGATGATTCCGACCTCGACCTGGACATCCAGGAGCTCGATCCCATCACCACCTCTAATCCGCCAACCTCGTCTGCGCGGAAGCCACGGCAACAAGAAGAACGGCGAGGGGGGCACATACCCTTAAGGAATCTGCGTATGGGTGGACTGCGAGGTCTGGGAAATCGAAATAGAGGCTATGGGGATCTAGGACGGAACAGAGATACGGATGATGATTTACACGGCTTGCTGGACGACGAGCAGGGACTCGATGGCGCAAATCGAAATTCAGGAGGGAGTCTAAATAGTGCTGAGGACGATGCGCCCCTACTCCCGGGGAGCAGCCACCGGCGGAGGCCCAGTGTTGATGCGTTCAACAGGGTGAAAGGCAATCTAGGTTCACATCTACGATTGCCCAGCTTTCTCTCCAATTCTGGCGCCTCACAAGTCGCCCCCGATGATGCAGAAGTCATGGAGGAGGAACACGATCCGGCTTCATCTCGTACCGTTTCAGTAGGAACCCTCCAAACGGCACGTTTTCCAGCAAATGCAGTTTCAAACGCGAAATATACCCCAATCAGCTTTTTACCACGGACTTTGTATAACGAATTCTCTTTCTTCTTCAACATGTACTTTTTACTCGTCGCACTTTCGCAGGCTATTCCAGCGTTACGGATAGGATACCTTTCGACTTATATTGTACCATTAGCCTTCGTCATGTCCATCACCTTGGGGAAAGAGGCATATGATGATATAGAACGGAGGAGAAGAGACAACGAGGCCAACTCCGAGCCATACACGGTTCTTTCTTTTGATAAGCCCGGTGTGGGAAACGCGGATAGATATCACGCCAAGAAGAAGTTAAAGTCAAAGGGAAAGTCAAAATCGAAACGATTATCTCTAGTTGAACCCGACAGACTTTCAGATATCCAAGAAGAAGAGGATGCAGCAGAGAGCGCAGGGATGCCGCAATCTCCAACCACCGTGGTACGAGAAGTGACAAAGAAATCACGAGATCTGAGGGTCGGCGATGTCTTGAAGATGGGGAAGGATCAGCGAGTTCCGGCAGATGTTGTTATTCTGAAGAGTTACACCAATGACTCGGCATCGGCGTCCGACCCGGCTGTATCCGAGAATGTCGAGGAGTCGCTATTGGTAGATCCGGTCTCCGATCCAGCTATTGACCAAAGCGCGGATACTGCTGCTGAGGGTCATGAATCTACCTCACGGCTTGGAAATTCCCCTTCCGCAGACGCCGGAGGTGTAGGTGAGACTTTCATACGAACGGACCAACTGGATGGAGAGACAGATTGGAAACTTCGGCTCGGATCACCACTTACGCAGCAGCTGGAGCCGTCTGAGTTTGTGCGCCTTCGCATTGTTGCTGGGAAACCGGATAAGAAGGTCAACGAGTTTATCGGAACTGTGGAGTTATTACCAAAGACCAGAGGATATGATCCTCACGTGCCAAAGTCGTCCCCTCTCAATGAAGGGGCTTCAGAAAGCAACGCTGAGTCTTCGCCCCTGACAATTGACAACACAGCTTGGGCAAATACTGTTCTTGCCTCCAATGCGACAACATTAGCTGTCGTAGTATATACTGGACCCCAGACTCGATCTGCTCTGTCGACGTCTCCATCTCGTTCAAAGACTGGCCTGCTTGAGTACGAGATCAATTCTCTGACCAAGATCCTCTGTGCACTCACCCTTACCCTTTCTATCGTTCTTGTGGCGCTAGAAGGATTTGAACATGTTGAAGGTATCAAGTGGTATGTCAAGATCATGCGATTCTTGGTCCTCTTTTCGACCATTGTCCCCATCAGTCTTAGAGTCAACCTCGATATGGGCAAGAGTGTCTACTCTTGGTTTATCCAGCGAGATTCGGGTATTGAAGGGGCTGTTGTTCGAACTAGCACGATTCCGGAGGAACTGGGAAGAATCGAGTACCTACTCAGCGACAAGACTGGTACTCTCACGCAAAACGAGATGGAGATGAAGAAGATTCATGTGGGAACTGTTTCTTACGCCAATGAAGCAATGGATGAGGTAGCTTCCTACGTCAAGCAGGGGTTCTCTGTTCCAGAGACTGATGGTGCTCAATCTTCCATGCTCATTACCCCTTCGTCCACTTTCGTCGCGTCTACCACAGTTACAGCGACTCGAACCAGAAGAGAAATTGGCTCCCGTGTACGTGATGTTGTCCTCGCCTTGGCTATCTGTCATAATGTCACCCCAACGATTGAAGAAGAAGATGGCCATACCGTAACGTCGTACCAAGCATCCTCCCCAGATGAGATTGCAATTGTTAAATGGACAGAGGCTGTTGGTCTTCGATTGATTCATCGAGATCGCAAAGGAATGTTGCTGCAGTCTGTAGATACGGGGCGGTCAGTCGTTCGAGTCCGTATCCTTGAGGTATTCCCGTTCACGTCAGATGGAAAGAGAATGGGTATCATCGTGCAATTTTTGGATGGATCAGAGACTTCGACAGCCATCAATATCGAGGCTGGAGAAATCTGGTTCTTCCAAAAGGGTGCAGACACAGTCATGTCATCAATTGTTGCCGCCAATGATTGGCTTGATGAGGAAACCGCCAACATGGCGCGTGAAGGTCTCCGAACACTGGTTGTTGGTAGGAAGAAGATGTCAGTCCAGCAATACAAAGAGTTCGCATCCAGCTACAAGGACGCCTCAGTAGCAATCAATAACCGAGACGCCGGCATGACCAGAGTCGTATCCCACTACCTCGAACGCGATCTCGAGCTCCTAGGTGTCACCGGCGTCGAGGATAAGCTCCAAAAAGACGTCAAGCCATCCCTCGAACTGCTCCGCAACGCCGGTATCAAAATCTGGATGTTGACTGGCGACAAAGTCGAAACAGCCCGCTGCGTAGCCGTCTCCGCCAAACTTGTGGCACGCGGTCAATACATCCACACAATCGCCAAGCTGAAACGGAAAGACAACGCACAAGACCATCTCGATTTCCTGCGCTCCAAAACAGACTCCTGCCTGCTCATCGATGGAGAATCCCTAAACCTACTCCTCACACACTTCCGTCAAGACTTCATCTCCCTCGCCGTCATGCTCCCCGCCGTCGTAGCCTGCCGCTGCTCGCCTACACAAAAAGCGGACATTGCCTTATTAATAAGAGAGCACACCAAAAAACGCATCTGCTGCATTGGCGACGGCGGCAACGACGTCTCCATGATCCAAGCCGCCGACGTAGGCGTCGGCATCGTCGGCAAAGAAGGCCGCCAAGCCTCCCTCGCCGCCGACTTCTCCATAACGCAATTCCACCACCTCACCAAACTCCTCGTCTGGCACGGCCGCAACTCCTACAAACGCTCCGCCAAACTCGCGCAATTCGTCATCCATCGTGGCCTCATCATCTCCGTCTGCCAAACTATGTACAGCATCGCCATCAAATTCGAGCCAGAGGGGCTTTATAAAGATTGGTTGCTCGTCGGATATGCGACGGTTTATACTATGGCGCCTGTCTTCAGCCTAGTGCTTGATAAAGACGTTGATGAGAAACTCGCTAATCTGTACCCGGAACTGTATAAAGAACTCACGACCGGCGCGTCCCTCTCCTACCGCACCTTTTTCGTTTGGGTCGCTGTATCCATTTATCAGGGCGGAATGATACAAGGCCTCTCGCAGATCTTGACCGAGGTTGATGGACCCCGTATGGTGGCGGTTAGCTTTACGGTCCTCGTGCTGAATGAGCTTTGTATGGTAGCATTCGAGATCACAACCTGGCACCCAATCATGATCGTCAGTCTGATTGGCACGGCGCTCGTGTATTTGGGGAGTATACCGTTTTTGGGCGGGTATTTTGATTTGGGGTTTATTGTTACTTGGTTTGTTCCCCCCATCCCTTTTTTTATTTCCCCCAAATGATTCTCTGGCTAATACTGGGGAATAATAGGGGTTTCGTATGGCGCGTCGCAGCCATCAGCGCTATTTCCCTCATCCCGCCTTATGCGGGCAAATTGATTAGGAGGGCTATTAAACCACCTAGTTATAGGAAGGTACAGGGGATTTGAGGGGGGCAGAAGGGGAGGGGAAATTGGGGGGTTTGCATAGCGATTGGTGTTTTGTGTTGGATTAGCAAGCAATTGAGATTTTATTTTCGTGAAGGGTTTTCGAATTCCTGCTTGTGATTTGTGTGAATGTGGGTGTGAATGTGAGTGGGGGAGCGAGTGAGTGGGGTGGGATATAAATATCCCGTAAAGACAAGTAGGGCTTTTGGCAATGAAAGAAATGTCTGGAACCAGACAATTTGAGGAGTTCGCCCGGGCGCAGTTTCGGGACGCGGGAAGGTTTCTAACTGAGTTTTTTTATTCTTGAGTTGGATAAGGGAGGTGTGGTGTTGTGTGGGAGTTGGGGCTTGTTGCTGATATAGTAGGGAGGGAAGTTTGACAGCAAACCTTATCCTCGACACCATCCATTCCTATCTCTTTTGAGGGGGGGGGGTTCAATACTCGGACCTCTCCCGCCCTTCCTCCTCATTCTCATACACGAGAATTGCAGAGAGCAGTGGTTAGGATTTACGAATACTGCTTCTCACTTCCAGATAGGGTTACCAATTTCGAGAGCTTGCTGTTTATGCGGTGTTAGAAGAGTGGTTTTGGGGGTTGTTTTATAGGTTGGAATTTTGAGATTTTGAGAATTGTGGGTGGGGGGAGGTGGGTAGGGGCTGGGGTAATGGGGAGGTTTGGAGGGAGGGAGGGTATAAATTGTTTCTCTAAACTCGTTTGGGAGCGACAGTCGAAGAAATGCCGTCATCGAAGCTCCACATGGAGTGTGTTGGGGATGTAATGAATTTTATTGTATCGACCTCTATCTCTTTCTTTCGGCTGAGAGGGGACGTGGGTGGGAAGAATGTGGAATGTGAAGATTGGGTATGGAATGGAGGGAAGTCTTGACGGTGAAGTGTTTCTTGACAGCATTTACATTCACTGATTGGCTCATTAATCCTTCATCCATCTCTCCTACCACTCCTCCACTCTCCTCCATGTTCCTCTCAAGTCCCAAATCGTGAAAATTCTTACCATATTTACTCGAGGAGAAGTCCCTCGTCAAGCTCTTGATCCAGAAAATCTCATGGCTTGTATCTTCTGGTCCCCAGTTGTCGTATTATTATTTATACCCCATCTTCCTACTGGTATTTGTCTCCTGATTTCCAGTCCCGCGTTGCGAAATTCTCGTGTATAATTCATTTCTGGATCGCAGATTTGCAGGCACAGGTATCAGATAGCTACATCGCAAACAATATAATGTCGGTTGGCAATGCGGTGGTCCGAATCATATTTCATCGTCGCTTTGTTGGTTTAATGTTTCTGCGCTAAGGCTGAACGTGTTTGGGCAAGGAATTTTGTTAGAAGAGGTGAGTGGCGGGGAGTATTCCGACTGCAAAGGGGGTATTGACAGTAACTCCTTATCGATCTGATGGCCTTCTTTCTATTTTCAGTCCGATCCTCCGATTGATTTCCGGTTTTGAAAAGCGCTAGCCTCTCTTGATCTCATACACTGCGGAGATCTACGCGGAGCAAAAAGACGCACCCTGTGTTTTTTCTTGAAGTCATTTTTTGGACCATTGTTTCCACCGTCAGTTCGGAATTTAAATACGAAATATCCGCATTTCAAATCCGAACCATGTGCTGCTGATTCTTTTTTCTCGGTATTTGAAGGCCGGAGAATAGTTACACATGAAGAGGTTCAAGAATGTCTGAAGAAGGAGAGACCGCAAAAATACGCTCAGCTGCTTAACTTCTATGTTTTCTTGAAGTGACTCCGCTGTGTGCCATTGAATTTCAAACAATACCTAGGGATTTCTGCAACTGGAATGTCGAATGAACTTGAGGGACACTGAATGAAATCAATTTTGACAGTATGGTGGGTGTTGACAGCAACTTCCTCTTTTGCGTGACTTGATTTGTTTACGTGGCTTCCCCCTTTCTACTGCTCCTTTCAAAACCACGAAGCACGAGAGGCTCTGGGCCCAAGTCGATCGTCGACCAACCCCACGTAAGGATGCCGCCCATGAGCAAGATGGATAGCAGAATTCTTTTCTCCGATGCAAATTAAATTCAGTTGTCATAGAGTTTGTGTAGAATTATCTAGTTAAGAGAGGCATTATTTGACTATTTTCAATTCGAACTTACCTCCAGGCTCCTGTGTATAGATTTCTAGCCCTTGTTCCACAGGCTTTCTCGTCGTAGCCAGAAGAACGCACCATATGGATGCTAATGGAGAGCAGCCGCAGCCTTTTTTCGTTGAGAATTATTTGAGTTTAGTAGATTGGTGGCACAAATTTCAAGTGGATGGCAATTGTAAAGGGATGAGAAGTATGGTGTGGGGAACTAAATAGAGGGGTTCTGACAGCAGGGTAGAAATTGACAACAAATCAATCTCCAAGTCATACCCTAGCCGTTTTTCTCTCAGTGAATAAGGAAATGTTGATTTGCTAGGTAGTCTTAGATCCTGCACTTTTTGTACAAATTCAGCAAGCTTGGAGCACACATCGCATAGTCCACTAAACGGCAACAGGCAGCTTTTGCTCTAAGGTATTTTAATTCTGTATTTTGGCTTCTTAAACAAAGCCTGCACGGATTATCTGTCAAGGTAACTCCTTCCTAGTTTTAATACTAGTGGCATGGCTTCTCACTTGCACATCGGTGAAGGGCCTTAGGTAGCGTTGGCGATGAAGGGTATAAATACAGGCCAGTATTTCCAAGAATCTCTCACACACACCAGATCAAAAACATGTTGGAAAGGCACGTGGGGTTCCTCGTTGGGGATTTGGCTTGCTTGAAGAGGAACAGAGTGATTTGTCGAGGTTTGGTTCTAATACATTCCTCTCATGTTTCAGAGAAATGTCTTTCGGGAAGAGAAGGAACGTCTTCTTTTCAACAGCAAGATTTTCGCTGACAGCAAATTTCTTCTGGCTTTGAAAATGTTTGCGTTTTGATATCATCTCTCAATGCGAGAATTATGTAACTATTTCTCGTGTAGATTCAATTGACAGACACAATCATGAAAGTGTGTCGTCTATAAGGCTCTAGACCGAAGACACGCATATCTCCTCGAATCGTAGAAAATCTCAGGTTTGGGGCAAGAATCAGATTATAGATTGATGAATTGAAGTTGAAGTCGAAATATATACATAAATTGGGTTTGACCTAGATCTTTGAGGATAGAAACTGGCCATAGGGTTGAAAGATAAGAGTAAAGGAAGATCAAGTCTTGTCTGGGCGCATCAAGGATGACCGCACGGAACACCCGAGCAAAAAGCCGAATTGAAAGCACCGGCACGGATAGCATCTGCCGGAGTTGGTGGTGTCCCCTGTGATTTCTTCCAATACCACGCATGCACGCAAGCTAGTTCGTCAAAATTTTCCCGAGAAGGAAATCCGCCGGGAAGCAGCCGCCGCTTTTCCCACTCTCGGAATAATGAGCGTCCGACTTGATCCACTGATATAGGCAGGGATAATACCTCAGTCAGAGTTTCTATATGGGAAACACTTTTAAGATAGGTAACTCATCCACAATCGGCGAATCGTCGTCGCAAAGCCACTTGTGTGTTTAGATTAACCTATAGTAGGCAGAGATCGGGGATTCCTGAGTAGCGAAAAAAAGGCGAAAACAAGGCAAAATAAGCTTTCAAGCATTGTACCGCGCCGCTGGTATATATTGCGTTACAACACTAGTGCCGCTTAAGGCTTCTGTTGCGCAATCCAATGTGAGATTGCTCTACCTAAGCTTCCATATTTGCATTTCTCATTCCCTTATAACTCTTAGCACAAAACAGCTATAGAGTTCCGATCATGGTTTAATTGGTAGAATTTCCCAGCTGAGAGGGCTTGCTGCATGGCTATCTTGGATCCATAATGAATTATTTTTAATTGCCGTTGTCAAATACCGAGGTATCAGCGGCGGTCCATAGGATCGTTGTTGCCTGGAAAAAAATCTTGGTAAGCGCTGAAGTCTGGGGTAGGTCATAAAATTTCCGAATACAAGGGGCGAAGGCCTATCCCAATTCCAAATTTTTGGGGCGCATTTATCCGTCAGACTGACTCCGCCACAAAATTACGCTCAAAAATGAAGCTTTATCATAGTGGCGACTTGCAATTTCACAACACATTCCATTTCAATCACAGGCCATCACTCTCTCTATAAGGAAACGTGAAGTGATGCCTCCAACGATATCGGGATCTTCAACACTGAGGAAACCTCATCATAAAACTAAAACTGGCTGTCAACAATGCAAGCAGAAGAAGATCAAGGTATGTTGCTGCTCCAAACTAGTATGAGATTAGTTCGACATTCCTTCTCAAACATCAGCATTCGAATATAAAGTCAATGATTTTATTCTTGTTTTTGTCTCTGCGCTTTCGGATGAAGTCCGTTCACTAATATCAATAATTGTGGAGTGCGACGAAAAAAAACCTTCTTGCGGACGATGTTCGAGATTTTCCTCTCCATGCTCATTCCTTAAGGCACAATCATCAGGCATTTTGCTTCCAAATATAAGAGCACTATCGTCGTCATCCGCGTCGCTTCTACGAATGAGAGATAATCTTATGCCAATTGCGTCCAATTCAAGGGTACATTCTCCGACCTCTTTCTCTCCACAAGCTGGCAGCTTTCTACTAGACGTCAAAGATCTTGAGCTTTTCCACTTTTACACCACAACAACAAGTCTCACAATCTCCAATATTCCCGAAAGACAACAGCTGTGGCAACAAGTCGTACCCAAAATCGCCTTTTCCCACCCGTTCCTTCTCCGTGGCTTACTTGCCTTCTCAGCATTACATTTAGCGTATCGAACACCCGAAAAGCGCACTGCACTTCGTGCCGAAGCAGCGGTCCATTACGATGCTGGTGTCACATTATTCCGAGCTGCAATGATGAAAATTACCTCAGAGAATTGCACCGGCTGTTTCGCATTCTCTTCTCTACTGGCGGTCTACGCTTGGGCGTCTTCCGATCAAAATGGGGACTTATTTTTCTCGAAAACCTCGAGTACGGGAGATCAGCTGACACCCGAATGGGCCACTCTCCTGCGCGGTATACGGCATATTGTTGAAGTGGCTGGGCAGTGGATAGAAAAGGGTCCGATGAAGCTGTTGATGTGTCCGTGGGCCATGGAGTTCCAGGGGGTGGACCCAGAGCTTATGCGGGAAATTCACCCTGGGCCGAGCGCCAGACTGACTGCTCTGAGTCGATTGTGGAATAGGTCAACTGCCAAACTCGATGCTACAGATGTGGTGGTCCTGGATCGCACTCTAACGCAGCTGCATGAAGCGTATTGGATGATGAGATCTTCGGATAAAGAGTGTCAAACTGCTAGTGTTGGGATAGCGTTGGCGTGGCCGATCAGAGTTCCGGAGCGATTTCTTGCTATGGTTAATAACATGGATCCGGAAGCACTTATTTTATTGGCACATTACTCACTGCTATTAAACAAAGTTGATAATGTTTGGTTTATGCATGGTATGGGAGGGCATTTACTTCGGAGTATTCAACAGAGACTTGGAAAGGAATGGGAAAGTTGGATAGCTTGGCCGCTTCAGGATCTTGTCTTGAGCGAATTTAAGACGGGGGAGATGAATATTTGAATTTTTCCTCGGTATTCTACATGAAGCGGCGATTGTACTGTAGGATTAAACAGTGAAAAATTTCCTACAGCGGTTTAGAAGCTTAGGGCCGCTGTTGAGGCACGCGATCCTGATATGCAACTCCTCTTGTAATTAAGATAGGTCATTTACCTATAGATAGCAGCTATATTAATCACCCCGAAGCATTACTATCAAGATGAGTCATTCGAAACGCCAGTAACTTTTATCAGTAGTCTATGTCACCATAGAGTAATGTGGCAGCCAAATGCACTTTGACTTCCAGGAGGGCAAACGTAGTATTTGAAGATGGCTTTTCGTAGTGCCTGATCAAATCTCCACGATAAGCCTCTCCTCGGTCCTGTCTTTCCTCCAACGATTGGTTGAATTAATCAAGTCAGCACAACCTTCTAACAGGAATGACCATTTTCTCGCAAAGCCCTCGCCGACTTCCCATCCGTCATCAGACCACGGCTCACCCCACAATATCAATCCTCGACTCCCTATTTCGCTCTCACCATGGTACAATCCTCCGACAAAATCTTCGCACAATGAATCCATGTCGACTTTGTTTTGATTGCGGATAATATTGTCGCGTAATACTGGATAAGGGATGGTATCTATCCAAAAGTCATGCGGAATTGCCTTCTGAAGCTCTGTTGCTTGTAAGGCGGGTGGGGCTGTGTTTGGAGGTGCCGGTAAGTCTTCGAGGTCGAAGTCCTCGAAGCCTCGGATAGGTCGACCCTGGAGCTCCAACAAGAGCATTAGGTTGCTCAACGCGCCCCGGAATGTATTGTACTGTATCGAGACGAATAGTTGACGGTCGATGGATAATGGGTACCCGAATGTTGATATGCCTCGCGCAAGTAAAAGCTTCTCCATAGAGTCCAAATTATAGTTTGCATGAGAGTCTCGAGATTTGTAATCCGAGCCTTTAATCTGAATAGCTCGAGTGTCTCGAGCGAAAGCAGAAGGTCCCGATAGCAGACCAGATGGGATTTCGCGCTTCCGCTGGGCTCTTACCTCAGCCCAATAGACGAGTGTTCTGTACGGTTCATCCACAGGCCTCAAAGCTGCCCAGAAATCGAGCCAATCTTGCTCCGAAATGAGCGTGATTGGGGATTGTTGACGCTCACTCCCCTTTTCCTGCACCGTTTGCCGAAGTGCCACGCTTCTGTCATCGACGGAGACTACAGATGCGTCGTGGGGGTCATGTTGACCTTTGGAGACAGATGGAGTTTCCGATTCAGAATGAAGCGCCTTTCGCCGCCCTGTGATATTGTGACAATCAGTACACTGTCCTGTTCGGGTTCCGGAGGCACGACTCACGCCAGGCTCTTTGATGAAGGCGATTTTGTCGCTTTCTTCGTTCTGCTGCATCCGTTTTACCAGACCATAAGTCATCTTTTACACGAGCCTGCTATCATTTAGATCTCGAGTCTCTGGTGAATTTTACGGCTGAGTCGGACCCACCTCTTTCGCTTCTTTCGTGAGTGAAATTTGGAAATCAACTGCGTCCCCTGCCATGTCGTTTTCTTGACTCCTCGCTGCGTTCCACTCGTATCTGACTTAGAAGTAAAGCATCAGAGAAAGAGGTTAAAGTGGAGGAGCGATAGATGCAGGATAAGTAGGCTGCCTCCGTAGTGAGGCGAGGCGAGCTTATGCTGCATATACGCTAGTCCCCCTGTCATATTGTGGACCAACGGCGGCCCCTCATTTGCTTCTCGAATACGCGACCTGCTTATCTTGCATATTCACTAATCCTACTCCGTCGGACTATCAGGGGTTAGACTCCCAGAGTGTTGTCATTTTCTTACGGTGATACACCAGATATGAAAAATCCATCGGCAGAACCACAATTGCGAGAATTGATATCTCCGAACCACTTCATCATGGAACAAATGGTTCGCCCGCTCCGAAGACCGAAAGAGATATATCTATCTAGATTGCTGCCTCTAGGCCGTTCTCCATCCAATATTGTAAATCGGCGCACATCAAACGAGATCCTCTTCGACTTCTTGTCATAAATTCACATTGCAAATCACATACGGGCTCTTTGACGCTATACTCCTTAAAGCACCAGCTTGTCTTCGCCAAACAACATGCCTAATCTTGAGGGATTTGTGAAATTTGACCCCGAAAAGGACATTCCATCTCTGGAAGGGAAGGTTATATTTATAACTGGAGGTACTTCTGCAACGCCCTCTTGCACTTTTCAAAAGGTTGACTCGCGCTTCTTTAGGCACTGCTGGATTGGGAAAGGCCTCGGTTTTGGCTCTCGCTGAACATGACCCCGCACACATATACTTCAGCGGCCGCAATACCGAAGCTGCCAAGTCTGTCATCGACGAGGTTCATAAATCTCGATCGTCTGTTGGGGTGACCTTCGTGAGAATGGACATGCTGTCACTCGCGTCGGTGAAGAAAGCCTGCACTGACAACTTCCATCACGACCGTCTCGATGTTCTGATGTGAGTAGTACTCCGCAGTCATTCATCTCATTCAAATACTAACCTCGATCATCAGGTGTAATGCTGGTGTAATGTTCATTCCACCAGGTCTCAGTAAAGACGGTTTCGAAAATCATTTTGCCATCAACCATCTAGCACACGCGATGATCATCCAACAACTTCTACCGGTAATGACGAAGACTGCTCAGACGCCGAACTCCGACGTACGTATCTTGTCACTGACTTCCACGGGATACATGGGTCACCCGTGGCGTGGGATCAATTTCTCGACTCTACGCACCACCCAAGAGGGGTTCATGGGAGGGACTTTCAGATATGGGTAGGACAACCCCCTTGCTCCTCGATTAGAGAACACAAAGGGCGGAAGGTTCATCCTTGCTAACAGTTGTCAAGGCAAGCCAAGTTAGCAAATATCCTCTACGCAGCAGAATTCGCGAGACGCTACCCCGATTCAAGAATCAAGTCCATTTCGGTTCACCCAGGGGCCGTGAATACCGATCTTACCACGACTATATCTTTCGGTCATAGGCTGATGGTCACGATCGTACTCCTTTTTCTGGGTGTCACCTTCATGGAAGCAGATCAAGGACGCCTCAGCCAGCTATGGGCAGCAGCAGGAGCGACGAAGGAGGAACTGGTCAACGGGGGATACTACATGCCGGTTGGGAGATTGAGCAATGATAGGCTCGACAAAACTGCTAGAAGCCCTAAGCTCGCTGAAGATTTGTGGACTTATACGCAGGATGTCTTGGCAAAGTTTTGATTGTCAACGGCAATATTCCATTGTTTTGTACGATTAATATGTGTCTGTTATGCGATGCTTGGGGGACTAGTCATGAACCTAGCCAGTAGTGTGTGAAAGATCTTTCATTGTTTCCTATGACTTTCTTTCAGCTCATTCTTTATTTCAAGGAACAGTCTCTATATGCGTGCTAGTATCTCACACTAATCATCATTATTCTAATGATAGTCTACATTCCGCCTGGATACCTATTTCTTCCTTCGCCAATTCCGCGCGTCTTGCGGTATCATTTGAACCGATAGTCACATTCGGATTGCGGGATTCCTTTCAATTATTCATTGTAGAGACTAACGTCCATCCCTGTGTGCCGAAAAAACCGGTGTGCCGAAAAATATAATAGGTACTTTGACTTCAAGCATCTTAAAATCTGTATACACCTTAATATCTCCTATATTTTTTATATGTTATATTCTATAGCTACTCCCAGACACCCTAAACCACTTTTATTAGAAAATCATATTCATATTGTCGCTTTTATATTTAATTTGTAAAAAAATATTATTTTATAATATAATAAATTTCCTATATTATAATTCTATTATTAAATTTATATTATCCCTAATATTTATAAAATAATTTTATCCAAACTTTATAGCCTCTTATTTATATAAAATATTGTTATCAGTCTGGTGGTTGTTATGGTGCGCAAATTCATGCATGATCGCCACGCGGATCAGTACCTTGAGTCGAAACGACTAACTGTTTTTGGTTAGAGTAAAATGACCCCGCACCTACGGTAATACTTGGGTAATAGTTACAACGTAATTCCACTTATGTAATCATTGACTAAGCTGTGGCTGCTCCTCACCAGTACCTGGGTGAGGTGCGGTCACCTGACGAGCCCTGTAGGCCAGAAACATCGTTGTCTTGTAACGTCCCTGCGTAGCGAAAAACAGTTGATTGTGGCAGCATACTTCATTGTAAAGCTGGCTATCTAGGTGTGTATATATAGACAATAGAGAGTAGCTGCCTAAATAAGCAGCCACACGTGATCTGGGATCCAACAAAAACCCACCGTGCCGAAAAAACCAATGGACACTTTGACTTTAACCAATTCAAACTCTACAAATTTATCGGAACTTTACATATTTCTATATAAATAATATGCAGCGACTATTCTTAAATACTCGGAACCTCTTTTGCATAAAAAATTACGTTCGCGCTATTATATTTGCGCCCGATTTGCGGAGAGCCTCCTTTTATAGCAAAATAAGACTTCTCTCTCATTGCATCATCATCAAGCTTATTTCACGGCCGAAACTTATAATTAACTCTTATCAGATCCTCGAAGTCCTATAGCAATACTAGAAATCTTCATTCGCCTTGTGGCTGCCGTGGCAATAATCTTTACGCAATATCGCAATGCCTGTCAATTCTAAACCACCTCACCCGAGTTTTCTGCATATTCCTTCTATCAACATCTCATATGGGATCTACCAATCCACTGCAGAAGGCTCTTCTTTCTCTACATCCTGTTTCGCTAGGTCCTTCTCTTTCTGTCTTTGCAAGAACTTTTCGACGTGCCATTTATGAAGCTCTTCTTCGATTTCGTAATTATTATTCAGCGCCCACCACGGATCTGTTGCATTTGAATCAGCAGCACTTGCATCCTCCTTGCCAGGTTCAGGCTCCATCTTGGCCTCGGGCAAATACCATCCACATGTTCGGCTAGGGGCCATTCTCCGGTCCACAATTTTCTCCAAGAGGTCCTGGTAGCCGATGTTTGCTTCCTCGTCTTGCTTACACCAAGCCAAGAGACGATCCTCGTCTTCTCCTTTGTCCTCGGGTCTTTTCCTCATGATGCTCGATTTCTTCTCATCATCAGAAGAACTCCATGATACTTCTAATGGGTCTTTCCACCACCTCTTCAAGTCATACCATTGTTCAGCCAGAAAGACGAAGCTTTCCCATCTGCTCATCCAATTCCTCGTTTGCCCCGACTTCTCAATCCCCTGGTATTCCCTTCCGTTCAGATATATCGGATTGGCCTTGCTCTTCGCGTTCCGAAATAGCTTGTTCACACACGCGACAATGACTGCCAACCCCGCGCTCACCCAGGGACCCCACTGCCCAACATTCTGTATGGCCTCTGATTCTGGAGTTCCATACAGGCTGACCTCCGACAAACAGACGGAGAATATGAAGATTGCGGGCCAAAGGATGTAAGCTGTGCAGGCCCAGACGTACCAGGCCAAAGCGATGCCTGTCGCGATTCGAAGGCGACATTTCGAAGGTTCGTTTCTGGTGGAAATTTTCCGAAATATCCACTGCCGTCGAGTTTTCTTCGGTTCCCAACATAAGATCAACATATAGAAAATAAATTCAACTGCAGTCAGGGGCCAGATTAAGAATACGAGCGCTTTCCAGATATAAAGTACCATAACAATAGCTTTAGCAGCTATCAAGCGCCCTCTTGAAAAGCCACAACTCTTAGCAGTACGTTTTGAGGTTAGGAGTTTGACTATCCGATTCCTTGACTGTCTCGGAGGATAGGTAAGATTGACTAAAGTGGTTCGTATAACCAGACCGCAAACCCATATGATACTGACTGTCTTTTTGAAGGCAGAGGTGTCGGTGCTCGTGTAAGACGTACCAATGTCTGCTGGTCTCAAAGGCGTAGTGATCGCAGTGTCATCGTCTGTTATCCAGGGACCCAAGTATTTCGGTACCATGTTGTCTAGCGACGAGCGAAAAAGCACATTTGGTACGTGGACGTCGTGGAGTGGACAAGTGTCGTTGCAATTCCAATCGACATCACACGCCACCATTACTGCACTATCTCCCAAGCCTGTCATATACCTGGGGAAGGTTGCCGACATACCTAATACCGCAGTGCCCAGGAAGATGCTCCAAGCGATGAACATCAGTGTTGGGTCGGTATTCAAAATCTGGGGATAATAGAGAGCAAAGGCAGTACCGCCAATCAGCCCTGGCTCGAGAGTAGCTATGATGGCAAAGTAGTCGAGATCTGTTCCGACATTCTGCTGGAAACTTAATGCCATGCCATGGAGTGCTGCTGTCGTCGAGTATGTGACTATGAGCGCTATTCCAAACGCAGTGAGCCACTCGTGGAAGCGGGCGCAGAAGGTGAAGACCATGGCAAAATAGAACAAGATTCGTTGGAATCGCGTGTATACACCGCTGACAGAGTAGGTGCACGTTACGGCCCAGTATGTAGTGTCGTTGCCCCATGCTGTGTCTCGCCGAAAGATATCCCTCACGTCCCGGAGAGCATGTCGTGGTGATCTTACTAAGCTGGTCACGGCATCAGGTGCGTCCCGAGAAGGTTGCGAGGCTTGCCATAAAACGAAGAATGAAGCGCCGCAAATGAAGATGGCAGTATTTTTCGCAGAGAACTGCATCTTTTGTCATTATCTAGTTGGAATACAAGCAATGCGAATAGAGGTTGAGGGAAGTGCAAGAGAGAGCAGAAGAAGATCTGCCATGGTGGATAGAAAATATGATCATACCACAGACGACGCAGGAAAAGTTATGAGGCGTTGAACATCCAAGGCTGTCGACTGGGCTTACTGGGGGAAGCTTGCCAGGTGCGATGCAGATCCAGGTTACGGTAGAGCAAATACAGGAAGCTTTCGCGGTCGTGGCAGTGGCAGTGCCTGTCTTCACCGAATTTCTGGCTCGCCTATTGGTTTTAGTCTGCGATATTTCCCTGGCCCGGCCGCGGATGTTTTCGCTGAGCAGCGGAAGATGCACGGTCTTGGGCTAGCAGGGTGTGATAATACAGTAGCAGAGAGGAAAAGAAGGAGGTTGATGACACAGCAGAGCGATCATTGTCCGTCGCGATGACAGAGATTAGCCTTTAAGCACGCACGTGATCGGGTTTCAAGCACAAGGTGTCAGCCCTGAATCTTACAATTCATGAAGCATCAGCAGCCTCACCACTACCGAAGACATGTCAGCCAACTGTGCTGCGTTCTGAAGACTTGTACTCTGTTATCACTTATCCTCGCCGGACAATCGCTAGCGTAAACAACTTTGTGCGAGACAAGATGTGCACGGCTTGCCAAAACCACTGCCCTTCCTGTTGCATGAACCACGGTGTGGTGTATTCCCGTCCCTGTCCCGTCCTGTACCAGGTACGGCCTGGTCAACAGGGCTTCGTTCAAATAAATCACCCTATCGATGAGCGGAACCCGAAGATGGCACTAGAGGCCTGCGACCGTTGCAAGCGTAGGGAGCAGAGGCCCTCATGGTTGAAGGGCAAGTGGGTCAAATTCTCTCGGTCGTTCTGGATCACGGCCTCAGAGCGTACCCCTTACGAGATATGCCAGAAATACCAAGTAGAAGAGGAACAGCTACTCAGGATCATCCTATCACTTTAGGTCAGTATCAATAAAATTAGGCAGCGGAAGCAGCAGTTCTAATGAAGATGTTTCAAGGTACTAACTATTCACGTAGTACTGCCTACGGAGAGAAAATGCAAGTCGAACTTCTGGCTGCACCTATACGAGACGGCTGCACCGCGCAGACATACGGACACACACAGATACACATGGGTAGGACGTCGCGAGCTGGCGAGGGAATGGAGAGTTGAAATAGTACTACAACAGGCAACAAGCAGGCCGCGGTGGTATAGACTTCTCAGACGAAACATGTTTTCGTCTTGTTCGTGAGATTGTTACGTTTGCTAGCGGAATCAACTCGTAATAGGCACGATGTTTTCACTAGGTTCGTACAGCTCCGGGCAGACAGATCTGGTAAGAGGTGGAACACTCCTCGAGACGCAGCTGTGAATTGGTGTCAAAGATTTGAGTTAAGAGTCTGGCCTCAATATAAAAACTGCTTGCTAATAATTTGTAAGCGAATTATAATTCTATTTTCTTGTATTGCGCCGAGAATATTATAAATATTAATTATATCCGATTATATAATATCATTTCTACTTCCAAAAATCAAATCCGAATTAAAAGAAATAAGAAACGATTTTTTATTCTTTTGTATAACAGTCTTATATCATCTGTGCAATTAGTGCACTCCATGGTATTAGTACATCGATTATTTGCGTTATTTCTGGTTTTAGTTTATTTGCCTCTTATGCAATATTTTTACACTTCTGACCACTTTTTCCCCTGCCATTTATGACCTCTTTCGCAGCACGCGCCTCTGCCTCGGCCTCTGCCTCGGCCTCTGCCTCTGTTTCTGGCTCCTCTGCCTCTAGTGCAATACTCTTACGCTTCCGACCATGTTTCCCCTTACCCTTGATGATATCCTTCGCAGCACGCACTGCTCGTGCCATCTCGATGTTCTTAAAACTCATCATCTTCACCTTTTTTAGAACGATTGACCTGGTTGATCGGCGAATTTTAACTTTATTATTCATTTTGGTTAATATCTGATTTCGATTATCAAAAAAAATATATTCAATACTGAGGAAAGCATTTTCGGCAAAGGATCCCTGGGCGGTATGGGCAAGCTTCTGTACGTGCCGCTCTAGGCGCTGTATACTCGCCTCATTCAGTGCATAAGCATCCTGTTTGATCAGATTCTACAGCGACACTAGACCCCCTGCTGACACTGGCGTCACAGGCGTTGGTGGCACGTCGTTTTGACACGTTGAGGGTACACGGTCTTGATGACACGCACCTATCTCTATCTCGTCAATCCTTGGAACAATTGATTGAATAAACGGTTTTGATGTTATTTTAAAAACTTTGTCTAGGTTAAATAAAAATAAATTATAAACCGCTCATTCGGCCATAATATTTCTTTTTATAAATATTTTTTTTTTAATATAATTATAAAAAATAAAAAAAATATTATTTATTAATTATATTTATATTTTTATAAAATAGTTTTTCAATTTTATTATAATAAATATTTTTTAAATAAATAAATATATTAATATTACAAAATTATAATTTATAAAAAATATAAAAGGGAAAATGATATAAAATAATATTATTTTTGAAATAAAATTTTAAAATTTCGAAGATTTTATATATCCCGAAATTGTTATAAATCAATATTTATAATTTTTGATTAATTTATTTTCTAATTTAAGGTTTAAATATATATTTAAATTATTCCAAATTAATCTTAAAATCGATATATTTTAAATTAAAAATTATATAATATTATGTAGGGGTAAGAAATATAATCCAATTATTTCGATAAATAATAATTGGTTAAATTATTATAAATAATAAAAATCTATCGTTTATATTAATATATTTAATAATAATAATTGTTATATATTTAATAATTATATTTTTATAATATTACAAATTGTTCTAATCTAAAAAAATCTTGATAAAATTAAATATCAATAATATAATTCCTATTTTATTTATATTATAAATATTTTTTAAAAAAATAATTAGATTTTTTAATATTTTTCCGATTATTTTAAATTAATATATTATTTTATCATAGATATTATTTTCGTAATATTTTTAAATTATTATTTTTATTTATTGTAATTTAAAAATTAAATTTAATTTTTATTTAAAAATTGTCACAAGGCACACAATATGCGTAGTAACTTAGAATATTGAGTGCAGAACTAATTATAGGTGTGGGAGGAGGCCTCCTTAAATATAAGGCTAATATTATTAGTGTTAAAGTATGACAGGTACGGAAGTGAGGGCATAAACTTCATTGGATTAGAAAAAATAGAAACTATAAAATGAAGATATATATAGGTAGCCGAAAAAAACTTGGCTATTATTAACCTCTTATTTATATATTTTAAAATAAAATTTTTAATTTTATTTCAATATTTTTATTTTATATTAAAATATTTTTTTTTTTTTTATATATTATATTAATTAATCCAAATTTAGAATTAAATTATGCCGATTATATAATTTCCTAATATTATATCAATATTTTATATAATATATATAACAAAATTATAAAATTTTTATTAATTAAATCCCGAATTTTAAAATATAATAATAAATAATTTTGATATTATTATATTTGATTGATTATCTAAATCTAAATATGAATTTATATTTTGTAACTATAAATAAAATATTTATTATCAATAATAGAAATAATTGTTATAAATAATAATAAATTTAATAAATTATTTTTTATTATTCTTTTTTTTATTATTATATAAATTTGCGAACTAAATATATATATAATTTTTTTAATCTTTTATTATTGTTTTTTATTACAAATTATCAATTAATATAATTTCTTCAATTATTATTTATTTTTCCAATTTTTTTATTATTAATAATCTTCTAATCTTCCCCTTCTTATCTTTTTTTTTAATTTGAGGAGCTTTATCTATTCTTTCCTTGGGCTCGGATAGTTCGATTTCTACTATTATTTGTCGTTGTTTTTATTTGATAAATTTTAAATTTTAAAATAATAAAAATAAAATTTGGTTTGAATATTTTATAAATATTAAATTAATAATATTAATTTAATTAGATTTAAATCGTTTCTATTATTATAAAAATTAAATTTTTATATTTTTTGCTACCAGAATCTTTTTTCTAATATTTTATCTAACCCCTTTTACTGTTTATTACTCCTACTATTTTTAAGTTTCCTCTTCCTCATTTTTAAGTTTCCTCCGTCAATTTCGGTTTTATATTATTATTCCTATAGTCCCTCTTCCTCCTCCTATTCCTTCTGGAAATAAAAAGAAGGACCCTTATTAGAATTATATTAATAATATTTTTATAAACTATTTTTCTAGCCAATATATTATTTTTTTTAAATAAAAAAATTATTATATAAAATATATTTAAAAATATAAATATATAATTATATTTCTTTTGATCGATTATATTATTTATTATTTATATAATCTTTTCGAATTTTAAAAAT
>Ga0247778_1000759_pt1 | contig 26860 bp, 20 predicted proteins | sample UWRJL049202B5_FD_179939 | JGI IMG/M metagenome (GOLD analysis project Ga0247778, IMG submission 179939) | Plant litter microbial communities from Arlington Agricultural Research Station in Wisconsin, United States - UWRJ-L049-202B-5 | ecosystem: Environmental > Terrestrial > Plant litter >...
GGTTGCCCTCCAACCTCGCCTGCAGGTAATCCTGCGCCGTCTGAAACGGCGACTGTGGATCGATCGGCATCCCCTCCGACACCGCGAGTTCCGCGAAGATCGTCGCCTTGTGTTCCAGCGCCGCGCCGATCACCTCGCTCGCCGCCCTCTGCGTCAGCCAGCGCTCCGCGATCAGGTTCACCATGTCCTCGGTCATCGCCCCCGTCCGCATTGCCGAGGTGATTTGCCACTCCAACTCGTTCTTGAACAACGCCCGCCAGTGCTCCGGCGTCGCGTTGCTCTCGAACTGCTTCGCCACCCGTTGCGTCGCCAGGAACCCCAGCAGCGGCAGGTGCGACGTCTTGTAGACCGGCATGATCCGGAACAGCTGGATCGCCTCCTTCTTCTTGGGGGCCGTACCGGTCTTCGAATTCCTGGCCATGATTCCACCTCTGCGCAATAGCGCCTGCGCGCCGTAGCAGGCCCTCAAACGACTCAATCAGGGAAATCGCCGGGACCACATCCTGTGGCTGGGCGCCCTGCACTGCGACTCCGTCGATCACCAATATCTGGTGTACCGGACCGCACCCTTCGCAAAGCGCGGGCCCGATCTCAAAGTGATCTACGGCGTTGAAACGGCGGCAAATATACCGTAGAAAGTCGATAGTGTGGGTACGATATCGCGTTTGGGACCCGTCCCTTTCCGCGGCGCCGAGAACCAGCAAGGCCCTCCCGTTCGGGGCCATGACCTCGATGGCCTTGAGGGCGAACCAGTAATCTGAACGAACGACCTCGAGGCCGTCATGAACTCGGGGGGCGGGCAGCGCCACCGCCGGCGGAGCGATGGCGACCATCTGCGCATGGCGACCGCGCGGAAACCCCTCAAACTGACCGTCCGCTGCCCGCGCGTAGACGGCGCGTTGACGATCGTCAGGCATCAGAAAGCCGGCGACGCTCCGGTAGCCCGTTATCGTACTGAACACCTCGCGAACGCGGGCGGGTAACACCGCGGGATCGCGATAGGCGACGAAGTCAAACGCGGGCAGCGGCGCCGGAGCCTCCACCGCTGAAATAGGTTGCGGCTCCGCAGGACGCGGAGCCGCAGCGATCTGAACTGTTTCACTCGGTGCCGGCGGGATTTCAGTTCCGCCGGCCCACTTGTGGGGATCCAGCAGGACTGTGGCCGACAGCGCGTCGATCGGAGCATCAGGAAGAATGCCCCGCGCGCTTTCAAGAACGGCAAGGCGCCGCCGGTTTTCCTGCGCGATCTCTCTTTCGGCCGCAGTCGGCTCTCGCTCGGGTTCCGAGACAGCGGTTGAAGCCACGAGCGTTGCCGGTTCCTCAACCGGTGCGAACGGATCGACGGTGTGATTCTGCGCCCCTTGCGCCTTGACCCGTTCGATCGCCTCAGCCACGACATCCGCAGTGCGTCCGGCTTGCAGACGCATGACCTCGCCGCGATCGACGAGGACGGTCTGCATGTTGGGAAACGCATTCTGAAGCCCGGTCAGTAAGCGAGCACCCGCTGCGCCGACCGGCATCGGAAAATAGAACCCGTCCAGTTTCGGATCGGGGAACAGCTGCACCTTGCGACCGCCCAGGCGACCGAAGACCTCCGCATGAACATCAATCTCACCGAACGCGACGAGATAGAAAATCTTGGCGTCGCTGTTTGGCTGGCGTCCCTCCCACGCTTCGAGTCGCATGCCATACGCAGACAAATCGGGCCATCGGATGGGCATTAAATGGCGACCTCGAAATGGACTTGCTCGATCCAGTTCTCCGACTGAACATCGGTTGTGCGTGATGAAGCAGCCGCAAGGGAGTTCGTGAGAAAACGATGGATCGCCGCCGCTTCGTCCGCGAGCGCCAGGAGATTCACGTCCAGGAACCCGGACTGCTCGACGCCCGCCAGGTCGCCAGCTCCTCGGTTGTGCAGATCTCGCTCAGCCAGCGCGAAGCCGTCGTGCGTGGTCGCAAAGAATTCCAGGCGCTCCCGCGGCGCCCCATGCGCCGCGGTGAGCAACGCACAGTAGCCCGGTTCTGTGCCCCGGCCGACACGGCCTCGGATCTGATGGAGCTGCGATAGACCGAGCCGCTCAGGGTCGCAGATCACCATCAGTGTGGCCCGTGGCACATCTATTCCAACCTCGATGATGGTTGTCGCGACCAGAACACCGAATTTGTTGTCGCGGAACTCGGCAAGTGTGTGTCCGATGTCCGTCGCCTCCATGTCCCCGTGCAGCACTCTCACCTGATCGGCGCCGAGGGCTTGCTGAAGCATGCGTGCCGCATCCCCCACGTTCGCGGTCTCCTCGCTCGCGATGCTCGGACAGACCACGAAAACCTGCTGCTTCCGGCGGAGCGTTTCGCCCATGAACTCGATCAGCCGAGCCTTGCCCGGCTCATCGGCCACGATCTTCGTTCGGACGAGCTGACGACCCGCCGGACGCTCTTTGATCGAGGAGACGCCGTGCCCGACGTACATAACCGTCGCCAGTGATCGTGGGATTGGTGTTGCTGACATCGTAAGGACGTGTGGATCGAGTGCGGTCAACCTGTCTTTGAGCTCCACACCGAAACGATGCTCTTCGTCGATGACGAGTAAACCCAGGCGAGAAAATGGGAGCGACGCGAGCGCGTGGGTACCAACGAAAATCGCCGGCTCGCCACGGTGCGCGCGGGCCTCGAGCGTGCGCCGCTTGGCTGCGGTCAACTTGCCGCTTACGAAATGAGCCGCGACGCCGACCTGTTTCGCCAGGAACTCCGCGCCCCGGTGCAACTGAGTCGCCAGCACTTCTGTAGGTGCAAGCAGCGCCGCCGGCGCACCGGAGCGAGCCGTTGCGATGAGCGCCAGCAAAGCCACGATGCTCTTGCCGCAGCCGACATCCCCCTGCAGAAGGCGACGCGTCACATAGGGCTGGGAGAGATCGTCGAGAACATCGTTGACAGCCGCCGCCTGATCAGTGGTCAATTTGAAGGCCAGTCCGTCGAGCACATCTGTGCACCGCTCGCGTACTGCGATCGCGGCCGGCGGTGTCCCGCGGAGTTGAGGCAGGCGACTCATGACATCCCATAGCCGCTCGACATCGACTCGCTTCTGATAACGGGAGCGGTTTTCGATGAGGCGCTGGGCCTCACCGCGATCCACGGGTCGCAGGCCGTGAACAACTTCCAGAGCCTCGGCGAGCGCTGGCAAGCCGAGCGAGTGTTCGATCTGTTCAGGCAGCGCGCCACTGACTCGTTCGCAGCCCGAGCGCAGGTAGTTGCGGACGGCAGAGCGCACATGCGACTGGCTCAAACGCTTCGTCAGTGCGTAGATCGGGATCGGCAGAAGGCGCCCCTCCTCCACCGCGGTCAGCAGCGCGCTGGATGCGGGTTCCATCTCCACATTGCGAACAGTGAGGTGGCCGTTTCCGAGGTAATGCGCCTTTCCGCTCACCAGAGCCATGGTTCCCGCGGGGCAATGTGCACTGAGGGCGATCTCCGTCGCCTTGCCCTTCGAGGCTGAAGACATCCAGGAGAGCGATACGCCACCCATCCCAGGCACATCGAGGACGTTGCTGATGATCTGCAGCTTGTCGCGCTTCTCGCTGGCGTAATTTCCGAGCCGGCCGACCAGCGTGACGGGCATCGCATGTCTGGGCAGGCCCTTACCGGAAAAACCGGCCAGGTGATATGCCCGCGGCCGCCGAACCAGAAGCTCCTGCGGGGAACCAAGCTCATACGCGCCGAGGACCTTTTCGCTTATGTCGAGTTGCCTCTTCGCGTCAGTCTCGGTTGTGAAGCGATCGGTGTGCATTACCGCGATAAAACTCTAGGATGCCTATCCTGTCGTTGTAGTATAGGGGCGGTATCTACATGGAACAGCATTACCGTGGCGGGCAAGTTGAGTAACTCTGTGCAGAAGTCCGGCCGGACATGGGGCCGTCTCTTGATGTTCGTCGCGCCGATCGGGCTGTGGCGGGTCACCTGTGATGCGGCCCAGAGCGCGCGCGACACGCTCATCCGGTCGACCGCGACCGTTCGTGCGATCGGCGCGCGCCGGGAACGCACACCCATGGACTGGAACACTGCCATCGCCGTTCTCCGGGTCTCTCAGGCCCGGATTGAGCGGGAAGTGCTGCGTCGTCAGGTGATGGCGTTCGTTGCAGTTCTTTTTATCTTCGCCGGGATCTATGGCGCATGGGTATGGGGCGCGCATCTGCCCGGGATCGGGTGCGCCTGCCTTGCCGGGGTCTACTACCTGCAGGCCTCCTTGCGACTACACCAGATCCGAAATCGCGAGTTCATCTCGCTTGCCCGCTTCATCGCTCGAGTGAAGCGTCAGCCTGCAGAACTCCTGCCTCTCGGACTGCCTGGCGGCTGGACGCTCTACGGCCCGAGCTCGAGATGATCAAGAAGCTCTTCTATATGGCCATCGGAATGATGGCGACGTCGGCGGCGATGGCTGCGAACCAGGACGAGATCAGCTGGGATGCCATTCAGAACCAAGTCCAGGATTCTGGCAGCGTGCACCTGCTTGCCAAGCTGTATGGCTCGTGGGTTCTCAATCTGTTCGGCAATGGCGGATCCGGCACGGACGTCATCGTAACGCCGGTCACGGTCTTTGCTGCGCTGATCGGCGTCGCCGGCTGGTCACTGTTCATGATCCTGGCGGGCTATGTCGGTGTCGTGGGCCTGATTCGCACCGCTCAGCACGGCGAATTTCTGGGACGTGACTGGGACTCCACCTGGGTGCTGGCACGCATGCTGACCGCGCTGATTCTGTCGGCGCCGCTCGCCTCCACCGGCGGCTCCTCGAATCTTGCCGCCGGCCAAACCCTCGTCATTCGGGCCGCCGTGATCTCCTCCGCCGCTGCCGACATTGTTTGGGCCAAGACGCTCACCGCTATCGGAAAGGAGCGGATCAGAAGCGACAAGACTATGCAGGTCGACGTGAACTTCCCACCCGATCAGGCGCTCGGCCTCGTGCGAAAGGGTTACCTGCACGGGATGTGCTATGCGGCCCAGGCGAAGTACGACACGCAGCTGCAGGGCGCGGTGAATACCGAGAGCGCGAAAGAAGCGACCTCACGGGCGATCGCCCGATGTCAGATGGATCCAAGGCTTTTCGAGAGTCCGCCGGCGGACTTCGAAACTTTCACTGGATCCGGCATCGTCAAACAGCGTGACGGCGACATGGTGATCGGCGGATTGGACGTCTGGTACAAACCCGAGTCCGTGCATCGTGGAGACATCATTCGGTATGCCACCACGGCGGTCGCCGAGCAGTACTACTTCCGCGGATTCAAAGTCGGCACCGACACGGTAAACCAGGACCTCCCCAACGACTACGCGACCACGAAGATTCTCCAGATCGCAAAGGATTTCCAGAACAACATCAAGAAGTCCGTCGAGGACGAATTACAGGCCGGCTACCACAACAGCGCGGCGATGTACGGGAGCGACGCGCAACGATATGGCTGGGTCTCCGCGGGCAACTTTTACCGCGTGCTCGCCACTCAGCAAACCTCGATCAACGCTGCGCTGAATGCCGCTGTGAGCGTTGGCGGGAGCAACTTCAATCCCGAAGAGCTGACGTCAGGTCTGTCGAGTGACGACATCATCTACTACAACGCGAATCGCGCAATCACGGTTGGCGACAAGGTGCAGGAGCTCTATCAGGGTTCGGTTTTGCCGGGCATTGTCAACGCTTCGGCGCAGGCGAACATTGGCTACCAGGCTGGCCAGCTGCTCACCGCTCACACAGGCGATGCGCTTGACTCGGTAGGCCTGAATCTTCTCCGCGCGGGTGAGACAAGTGACCCATTGATCACTGCGTCGAATATCGGTCATGGTCTGGTGACCCTCTCGACAGCCGGCACCATCGCCACGAAGGTCACAGCACCAGGCAGATTGCTCACGGCAGCGACGGGCGACACGCTACCGATCATCTTGACCGTACTGTTCATCGTCGGCGTATTTCTAGGTGACATCCTTCCGTCGCTGCCGTGGGTGTACTTCTTGTTCGGAACTATCGCTTGGCTTGTGCACGTCACGGAGATGTTTGTCTCCGCGCCTCTATGGATTGCCGCTCATGCGGCACCGGAGGGCAGCAATCACACGTCGAACCTTGCCGCGAAGGGCTATAACAACATGCTCTACGTCATGCTCTATCCCGTCCTGGCGATCGGCGGATTCGTGGCAGCGATGTCGATCAACTGGATCGGCATGTATATGCTCAATCAGCTGATCGGCGAGCAATTCATGAATCAACTCGGGGGCGGCCTTGGGCTGCTGACCCATGGCATTGGCACGCTCGTGGGATTCGCGTTCCTGTATCTCGCCTGCGCATGGATCATCGTCAACACATCATTCAACCTGATTACAGCCTTTCCCCGCACGATCCTCAACTGGCTGAGCACCGCAGATCCGGGACACAACGCCTTCGACAACGGCGGCCACCAGGTTCTGGGTTCCGGCGTGGGCGTCCTCCGGTCGATTGGCGGCCCGGGCCGAGCTGTCCAAGCAGTAAAGAAGCTCATATCGGTGAGGCCGGGCGCGACGGCGGGCGAAGGCGCGAACAAGCCTAATCCCGACCTATGAACAATTGTTTGCAGACAGCGAGAGAGGACAAACGCTCGTTCTGACTCAGTTGATAGTCAGGAACGCGATGGCGAGAAGGCCCAGTGTGCCGAGCAGAAGTATCGCGCCTATTCGGGCAGCTTTCGCGAACCACGATCGAAGCAGATGACTTGGCTCATGGGCACGCGATATGTCCGCTTCGAGCTTCTCGGCGGCAAACTTAATCAGGGCCAGCTCAAGGTCGCGAAGTTGCGCCTGGAGGTTTCCCGTGTTCTTGGAGCTGAGTGCTTCGCGCGTCGCGTCGATCGCTACTCGCACCGGCGACGCAAGAAACTCACCGAGCTCCTTGCACAGGATCAACGAGTCGACCTCGTTCGATTCGACGAATTCCCGAATATTGGATGGCGAAAACCAGCGCACTCGATCCTCAAGCTGGGCCATCACCTTGAACACGCCACCGGGCACGCCCTCCATACCGACGCCCTGCAGCGCGGCGTCTATTGCCTGGAGCTTTGGGCGAACCAACGGGACGATTTCTGCCGCACTGCGGGTGAGCAGTTCACCCCTTGCGATTAGCGCGGAGCGTCGAGAATTGTCTATCGCGCCGCCGATCATCCTGCCGGCGCCGCGGACCACTGGATATGAGGCTGCGGACACGAGCAATACGCCGTCCGCGAAACCGTCACTTTGAGTTATGTCGTCCTTCATGTCCTTCTCCGTCGGAGAAATGCTATCAGTGAGTGATAGCACTATGTTGCCAGTCCCAAACGCGGAAACAAGATTTATTGAGCCAGCATCCCAGACCATTTCATACGACTAAGAGCACGCTTTTGCGTGTTCGAGGTCGCGGGGGATCGGCACTTACTTCTTTCGAGTACGCGCCACGCATTCGGCGAGCTGGGCGCGGATCCACTTGTTGACTGGTTTCCCTTCTGCACGTGCGGCGAGGTAGATGTCCCGGTGAAGATCGGTGCCCACCCGAAGAGTCAAGTTGCCAGGAAACTGCTGGTACGCGTCCACGCGCTTGGAATTGCAGTTCGCAAGGTGCTGATCAATGGTCGCTTCGAAATTTCTCCTCAGCTCGGCAATCGACTTGCCGCTGAACGTGAGGTCGCGACTGGACCCGACCACTATGCCGTCGAAACACTCAGCGGCAGCGTTGTAGTGAATGTCCGAGCCAAAATTCTTGTACTCCATTTGTCTAACTGACCGTCCCACTACCCGTTGTTCCGAGGATGATACGTTCCTGAAACCTTGTGGCTCCAGAGTCGAAGACGCCGCGATCGAACTTCACTATCACAAGGACGGCGGCAAGAACTCAGGGTCATCAGGGTGCCCCTCAGAATCAGCACTCACACTGCAGCAGAATTTGAGTAGAACCGCTCTGCTCGCCAAGCTGATGTCCACCCCTTTTGGAAGCAATTGATCGACCGTGAGAAGCCGAGCATCCATGATTGCGTTGGTTGCGAGCCTGCGAAGCGGGTCCGGCAGTTCGCGCAAGGCACTCGACAACATGGCCATGCGTTGCCGCCTGGCGATGAGCGTTGCCGGAGCGGCCGGTTCTGGCAGCTGTGGCGGTGGATCCCTAGACGGTCGCGATGGCGCCGGCGCGAGCACCTGTCCCGCCCTCTCCTGCTCGAGAAGCGCGCGAAACGCCTCGACGAACTTCGGGCGCGTCACCTTCTCAGGAAAATTTCGGAGCGGCCACGAACCGACAGCAATCGCTGCGTGGTAGACGGCGGGGCTCGACCAGGCATGCGAATCCCACGTGCGAGCTGCCGTATTAGCTTCGGTGAACGCACGGTCCTCCGACAGCGTGTTATTTGCGGTCGAAGTCGTGCACAGACGAAGAAAGTCGGCAAAGTTTGGGGGATGATTCGTCCTGCGCGCGTGTTCAGTCTCGACAGCTTGGGTGGCCGCCCTCACCATTTCGTCCGTGACTTCATTGCTGCACAGGCCAGCGTGCCACAGATTGAGCTGTTCCCCGTCGATGCCGCCGTACTGCGCTTCAAATGATCTCCCGTACAACCCTAGAAGACGGATCCAGGCCTCTTCGAGGACGCGCTTAGAGAGAAACGATGAATGCTGGGGTCGCGAATTCATTTTGTTCCGCGGAAGCGCATGCAGTGTTGTTTGTCGGCGCTTGCTGCTCAGATTGGCGCCGGCGAGCTCGCTCAAGCGGGTTCAACGCATCTAATTGCCCTGGATGCTTCGCGTGGCGCGCGATGAACCCGTCATCAATCTCATCAGTCCATCTCTCCCCCGCTAGCCACCCTTCCACATACTTCATTGATGGGGCGTTGGGCTGACCCAGCAGTCGTTTATACCTTTCCACTCCGTCCAGGATTGTCTCGCAAAGGGCGTCGGCACCAGCTTCGGTCTTCGGATTGATCAGCAGGAAGGTACTGCTTTTCCACACTTTTAGAGCGTTGACTCGACCGACCTTCTTCCAGGGCGATGTGATTGCTGGCCAGAAGACCTCGTGGAAGCGCCGCTCCCAGCTAATCCGTAGATCAATGGGGGGCTCGACGAGCGTCACTTCGCCGCGGCTGCCAACGGCGAGCACGCCCGCGGCCACTGATGCTGCAACGAAGGCGCGCCCGCGGTTCTCGTCAACTCCGAGAGCGATGGAAACTTCCGTGACGGACCAAATGGAGGTCCTCGAGCCGAAAGCAAGTGTGAGCAGAAAGCCCCGATCCTCGATCGACAGGTTCCGCCAGCCGTTGCCTAGTCTGGGCGATTCGACCATCGTGATCAGCGTTCAAGCGAGTCCCGAAGTAAATGCTACGACGGGCAGGCGTTTTGGCGAAGAATTTGGGGGCCGTGGCAGGTGCACTAACCGCGGTCACTGGGCGCCGCCGCGATGAGCGGTTCCACGTCTTCATACTGAGAGAGTCTGCGGGCGAGTTCAGCCGCTTTCTGGTAAATGCGAAGATATTGGCCAGCGCTCACGGCGGATCTAGCCTGCTGCTCACCCAACCTCTCCCGGGCCTCAAGGGCGGCTAGCTTGTCTCCATAGCGCGTGGCCCAAAAGTCCTGGTGGCGCGCCTCTCTCTCTTCAGCGAGTGCGGCGCGCTGTTCAGCTTCCCTGACCCGCTGATGCAATCGCTGCAGTTCCTCGATTAGGTGAGTCGAGTCCAGCGCCTGGTCAACCGAATCGGCGACGGAGCGAAGGATCTGCGCCACGCGCTCCGTACGGGCTGCGGCTCCGTAGAGACGGCGAAGCTCGGCAGTTACGTCCCGAACCCCCACCCGTCGCTTAGTTTGAAGGAGCCGCAAGCAGGTCGCTTCAATCGCCTGCTTTTCCAGTCCACGCGCCATAAATGGAATGGTAACAGTTGTTTCCCGACCCGCACGCAAGAGAATTCGCAGCGCGGATTGGCACAGTCCTTTGGCCTGTAATATGCGGGCAAGATCGACATAACAGATTGAATGTATAGAGAATTTGTTGGCGAGTGAGTGACGCTATGTTCCACGACAATGTTCCACGACCAACCCGCCTCCCTAAACGACAGCAACCTATGACGTAGGGTCTTACTGGTTATCAGATTTCACAATTACCTTACCGATCAATGTGTTGGACGTGTTTAGGGCCTAAACAACCCTGACGACCCTCTAGCCCTTCAAGGCCGTGCGCACTGCGGCCAGAATTTGCTCCTCCATGTCGGGACTAAACCTTGTGAAGGCGAGCGTCACCTTCCCTTTTGCATTGCGCGTGAGTGTCATGCGATCCGTATTTCCGATGTTGAAGGGTGTCTTGGTTGGAACGCTCGCGCTTCCTCCCCCCTCCGAAGCATCCATAGAAGAGCGCTCCGGAGCCGTGAGCAGGAATTTCATGATCGCCGTGGGTGTCATTTGGCGGTGCTTCTCACGCTTCACGAGGTTCCGGGCCGCAGCCATCACGGCCTGGGCCTTCGGCTCAGCTTCAATCAGCATCGCAAGCTTGTAGGCCGGGTCGACCGGAATAACGATCTCACTGGCAAACAGCTTGGTAAACCACTCGTGTTCGAGCATCTCGGCAGCCCGGACCATCTGCGTAACCATGCCCTTGCTCACGCGGATTGACTGGCCCAAGGCTTCCTGCGTCGGGAAGATCTTCTGGAGTAATTGCCGCCGCACGGATCGCGCACGCTCCATCGGCATGAGGTCCTGGCGGTCCTTGTTCTCCGAGTACATCAGGACGAAGGCTTCCTGATCGGTCAGCTCCCGGAGCACGAGTTTGAGAGGCTTGTTTAAGTACTCGCAGGAATACCTTCGGCGCATTCCGACAATAATTTCAAAGTCGAAATTCGGGTCATCGACCGTTCGCCGTGCAACAGCGGCCTCATTTTGCTGGGTTGCACCGATGCTCTCGATAAGGTCGCTGCATCGCTCCGGCGTGTACCAGCTCAGGTCGCGATCGTGCCCCTTCCACGCGCGACAGCGGCGCGCGTTGACGCTATAGATTGTCTCGCGCCTCTGGGCGGGCTGAGTTACGCCCTGTCCTGCGATCGACACAATTGGCGCGGTACCAACAGTCGGCGTGGGCGGCAACGGCGCAACCGAGGGAGTTCCCTCAGGCGATCCCTCGGAAGCAGCAGGCACACTCGCTGCGCTCGAGGCGATACCAAGGATGTCGAGATCCCGCGGGCGTCTTCCGGAATTCATGCCAATCCCCTCCGCTCTAGTTGCTCAGTCTTCGACGGCCAGCATCGATGGATCATCTTCTCGACCTCAGCAAAGGCATTCCCCATGGGGACGAGAACTCTCCGGTTCGGAGTTTCCTGCTCGTAGGGCGTCGAGAAAATCGCGGCGTCATTTTGAATCTCATTCGACTCGTAGATCACCGTTTCGAACACCGAACCCTTGAAGATCTGGCGAATCACGTCGTAAAACTTCTCCTGCATCGTCTTCTCGTCGGCCGACTGCTTGCCGCGCTTGCTGTACTTCGTAATCAGCAGCTGGATCCATCGGAATTCCTTAGATGGGTCGATGTTCTTGAGGTAGTCCCGAATCATCCGCGCAAACTGCGCGGTGCTCGCGAAGTCGGGCATCTGAGCTGTAGTCGGAATCAGAAGCGCATCTGCCGCAACTAGATCCAACAGGGACATGATCCCCATAGCCGGGGGAGTATCCAGCAGGACAACATCATAATTTTGCGAAACGGTGTCGATCCCGTGGCGCAATTCCCGAAAGAAGTCGAGCCGGCTCTCAGCACTCTCCTCGCCGGCTAAACGGAGAATGCCCCCGCTCTCCACGTCCGACAGCTGAAGGCACGCAGGGATCAGATCGATCGTCGGCCAATGCGTCTTGCGAATGGCGTACTGCAGGTCAGATTTGTCTCCGTTCAAAAACGGGTAGATGGTGTCCACGCGTGTGAGATCCCGATCAGGGATATACCCAAAGTACGCAGTTGCCGTCGCCTGGCTATCGGTGTCGATGATGAGCACGCGCAAGCCGGCCTCCGCCAGGTAATGCGCCAGGTTCACGACGGTCGTCGATTTCCCGACCCCGCCTTTGAAGTTCTGAACGTCTATGATTAGCGGCGAGTCGCGAGTCGGGTCTCGCCACGGCAGGGTGCCGAAATGAGATCGGAACGCCTGGATGTCCGGGATCTTGTACCCCAGCCTTCTCCCGGATTCCGGGTCGCGTTGAGGAACGATTTTGAGCAGCTCTTCAGCGCGGGCGATCGTAGTGCGATCGCGGCCCACGAGGCGCGCAGCTTCCCCGGGTCCATAGATGCGCTTCTGTGATTTCTGCTCGTTCGGAAACGCACCCTCCGCCTGCATGCGCGCAATGAACGCCTCAGAGTTGGCGACGAAAGAGCTCAGTTCGGCTACAGCATTGATTGACTGCACTGTCTTCCTCTATCCGCTCGCGTATGCACGGATTTTCAATTAAAGTAGCACAGAATCCGTGCAACCTCTGGCAGTGATGACCGATAGCCTGAACACCGAGTACTCGGCTGAGCTTCTGGCGGCAGATGCCGATGTGCGGCAACTGCGCTCGGTGAACCTCCCTGACGACAGGATCGCCGTGATGTTGAGTCGGCGTCACGGCGTCGATGTTCTGCGTCAACTCCTACCCAAAGTGCGCATCCCGGAGCAGCCGACCAAGCAGCTCGGCGTCGGCAACCGCGTTCGCGCAGCGCCGCCTGCAATGATCGTCGACGTCTCCAGTACGCGAATAGTCCGCGAACCCCAACCTGAGAAAGGTCCCAGCGAAGTCCACGAACAAGACCTCAGGTTTCTGTACACACCGCTAATTCAGTGCACGTTCCCGCACTCCGATCCGGGAAACGACGTGACTAGCTACACGAGGCGGAACGGTCGGCTGGAAGTGTCGATACTTGGAAAGGCCGGTATCGGACTGCCGTATGGTGTTCCGGCGCGATTGCTCTCTATCTACGTGACCTCCGAGATTAAGCGCACAAGCTCACGCGAAGTCCTGCTGGGGCGGAGTTTCGCTGAGTTTTTGCGGCGACTGGAGTTACCTGTTACCGGCGGCGTGCGCGGCACAGCCACGATGTATAGGGATCAGATAAACCGGCTGGCCCGCACCTTTTTCACAATCGATGAGACCCTCGAAACCGAGACCAGCACGCGACTGAAAATCCAGAACGCGCGGTTCTGCTCGAGCGCGACAGTCTGGTGGGACAAGGACTACCAAGCCGGTACATCCGCCGTGCTCGAAATTTCCGAAGAGATGTATGAGTCCATGCTCGAGCGCGCAGCACCCTTGAGCAATCGAGCAATCCGGAATCTTCGACGCAGCCCGTTGGATCTGGATATTTATGCGTGGCTGGTCTACCGCCTTTACCGCCTGCATAGGCCGACGGTGCTCGTCACCTGGGACGACTTCCAGGCGCAGACCGGACAGTCCTATGGTCGTAGCCGCGACTTCCGCACCCAGGTCGGCAATTCCCTCAAGCGCGTACTGAAAGAGTATCCGGAAGCACGAGTCGAACTTCTGAAGGAAGGGCTGCGCTTACAGCGGTCGCCGAGGCACATCGCCGCCGCCTGATCTCCTGCCTTGGACTTCTAGCGGGCTTCGGAGGAGGCCGCTGCCCACTGGCTCGCTCTCGGAGCACCTACCTTTCCTGCTTCGAAGCCGTGCGCCACCCCTGCCGGCAACCTCTTGGGCCCATCATTTTTTCCCGGAAAGTCTCTGCTTGCGATGCGGGCTAATCCTCAAATGCCCTCCAACGCTGCCCGAATGCTGAATCTCTCGCGCTCCGCTGCGCATTTTCCAATTGAATTCCCCGAAATTCTTCAGGGAATCAGTGAGTTGGACGACCCCACCGGAGCCATGCTGAATCTCTCGCGACGCGGGCGTATCCATTTGATTTCATTAGGTTCATGCAACGTTATCCACAGGCGATGCTGAATCTCTCGCGTCGGATGATGAAAAGCTCGCCGGCCGATGCAGAAAGTCTCGCCACGGGCGATGAAACTCTCGCCAATTCCGATGAATCTCTCGCGCGGGCGTCCGTAAGTCTCTGATGCGACAGACCGAATTCGCGCTCCTATATATCCCTCTAGCTTCCTGTATTTACCTATTTAAGAGCGACGTTGAAAACGTGTGGGACAGAGAAGCGACGAACGCAGACATCCGATGCGTCCGATAACGCGGAACGGCGGTGGCCAGCGCGCACGCCAGCGCACCGGCTGGCGCCCTCCAGATCGCGACGGCGGACCGACGGTAAACTGTCCCAGTCAAGGATGGCTCCCATCGGAGGCGATCCCCTGCGCTTCCTCTCGGACGCCTCGGCCTCTCACGTCTTGCTCATGCAGCGAACTGGCTCCCGAACTCGCACACCTTCGTGATGATCTCCTCGAGGAGGGCGTCTTTCGGACGGTCAGGCTGCCTGGCGAGCATGTCATCGATCACACCGACGATACTTCCCGTGGGGTAGAGCTTAGCCAACGCCATCGTTCCCTTCTTCCGACCGAGCGCACGAAACACGGACTGTCGAACAAAGTTGTCTTCCACCGTCGTGGAGAGCGTCCATAACTCGATCGGCCCCAAGGAGTTCATAAGGGGCACTGCGAAATTCCCGCGTTTGGTGCGCGACCACAGCAAGAACGAGGCGCCATTTGGACCTGCACCACGCACGTCGTCCTTCAGCGCTTGGTACGCGGCCTGTGACAGACCGAGCAGTTGACGCAGTTCATCCTGAACGGACTTGTTGGGCGCCAGGAGCACCCAGAAGTTGGTTGCCAGATCCACGAGAGTCTTGCTGAAGTCATGGTGCGACTGTGAGGCCAGGGTGAGCTGAATGCCGCGCTTGCGCACTTCGCGGCCATCCTGCTCGAGCTGCTTTTTGACCGGGGGTACTCCACCCGTGCGATGCAGCTCGTCGTAGCTCAGTCGCTTCGGCACGGTCTGCAGCTTGCGCACATTGGCGATGTGGTAGCTGCGGGCGGGCTCGGGGAATTGCGCACAGTCCTCCTCATCGATGAAGAGCTCCTTCACCAACATCTGCCGCGCGAGCAGATACATCAGCGCCGTGTTCTTCAGGCCCTGCGGACCGGAGCCCTTGGCGACCTCAGCGAGGTCCAGTGAGACGATGCGTGCGGCACTCGGGTTGAACGCCGTCGGGTACGCGAGGATGGGAAAGTCATCGACCACCGACTGAATCATCATCTGTGCAAGCTCGATGAGTGTCGTCGAGGAGTTGGGCGGGGTGTAGGTTCCGTAGGTATCGCGAATGATCTTCGAGCCTTGCAGGATTCCGGAGAGCTCCTTGAGTCGGGGCACGGCGTGACGCTGGGCGCGACCGGCGGCGATAAAGTTACCGGCACGCATCAGATTGGAGACGATCTCAAACCACGGCAGATCACCATTCGATGGCATCCAGGTGGGATAGTCCTGCAGGAGCTTGTCGATCGCCGGTTCGACGCCAGGTTGATACGGCTTGGGTTTGAAAGTGCCGTAGTAGCGGTAGGCCTCATCGACGAGCACGCCGCAGAGCTCGGGCAACATCTCCCAGGCGTCGGGTGCCGAGGCGGGCGTAAAGAGGAGGCTCAGAAAGTTGACGAGGAACCCCTTCTCCGGTGGCGTCGGGTACGTCAACCCGAGAAGGGTATCGAACGGATTGTGGGCGAAGCGCTTGTCGTTCTGCAGTTTCACCGACACCGCCAGGTCACGTAGATTTGGCGGCAGAAGATCCCGAGCGAGATCGACGAAGCCTGCGGAGGAGGGGCCGATGTCGATGATGCCGATCTTCGGCACCTCCGAGAGGCCTGGTGTGAGAAGCGTGGCAAGGTTGAGCGAATTGAGCTGGACTGACTTGCCTCCGCCGCTTGGGCCGAAGACGAGATCAATCCAGCTCTGCTGCTGACGAGATCCTGGCGAGTATGGATACAGCTTGCCATCGAGCGTGCGGAACACGACCCCGCCTTCGCTCCACGCGCTCGCCGGCCGCGTGCTCGGCAGGAAGTAGGAGAGCTGGGTGTTCGGACAGACGAGCGCGGTGCCGAGCGTTCCCTGATCCATACCAGGCAGCGTCGACACCATCGCCTCAGTGGCATCGCCTTGCTCGACGACGACGTCGCAGTTGCCCCAACCCTGCAGCGCGCGCGAGACCTCTGCGAGGTGGGACAGCGCAAGCTCGCGAGTCGACGTCGATACGGTGATGGCGATTCGAGCGGCCGAAAGGTTTTCTCCCCCTTCATTGACGAGCGCTTGAAGCACGTCCACAGAACGCATGAATGCGTCGTTATTGCCCATCGTCGCCCGCAACAGTCGCGCCATGGACTCGTTTCGCGCGAGGCGCCCGCGGAGGAACTGATGCCCGCCGATGATGGTTAGGCTGTACCGCCACTCGATGTGCAGCGGGATCGAACGAAAGAGGGCGCTCCAGGGGAATGTCGTCTCCGGCCCGACGTCAATTGCCACGGTCGCGTGCCAACGGCCCGCACAGTGCACGAGCTCACTCGCGGTCTCATCGATCGCCGGAACACGCCGGAAGATCTGCTGCGACAGCGGTGCATGGTAGAAATTGTCGACGCCGCGCACCCGATCGAGCGGCTCGGCTCTCACACTGACCGGATCCCCAGGAAGACGAGGTCGCCAATGAGGGGAGGTTCCGGCAGGGTCCACAAATTGTCGAACCTCGCGAACCGCGTCGTGACACTCGACCGGGGAGACCTCCAATGAGAGCGGGTACTGCCGCAGATCATTGAGAAGTTGCCGGATAGCGGCCTCATGCTGCACGGATAGCTGTTCGACGCCAATGAACAGGTCCTGGTTGTACGGGGCGCCGATGAGTCCGCCCAGGCCGGACGCGGCGCGTCTGGCCGATGTCGCCTTGAGTCCCTCCTTCCTCTCGTGCGGCGAAAGACCTGCCAGGCGAGTCACAAAAACCAAAATCGACGTCTCGGCGCAGACCTTTGGCAGCATCAGTTTCTGACGCTCCTCCAGCAGTCCCTCGATGAACGACGTGTCCAATCCGCAACGTTCTGCAGTCTTCAGGCTCGCGCCGTAGGCTGATTCGAGCAGCAGCTTGGTGTGTGTTGGCGATCGGCCGAATACCCAGTGGATCTCATGCCGGCCCTCCCGAAGCATGGTGTTGAACAGCAGCCGGAACCGCTCGAGCTGCTCCGCGTATTGATCGGCTCCCAGGGCATCGAGGATCCCGTCGACCTTCAGGTACGTCACGAGATCGCCATTCGTCGCGACGAAGGTGAATTCGCTTCGTTGCGTCTCGAGACGGCAGAGATCGCGCATCTGCATCTTCATTCTCGAGGCGGCAAACGACACCAGGCTGTCGTACATGCCCATCACGGATTCGACTACTGCTCTCATCGCACCGCCTCCCGAAGCCCGGGCAGGCGAGCCTTCGCCGCCTCGATCGCGCGTCCCGTCAGGAGCTTTCCCTCAGGAGACTTGCTGACTTCCGACCCAAGCGCGTCGAGCTGCAGTATCTCGCCGAGTGTGCCGCCGGCTTTGAGATAGCTGAACGCGGTCTTGCGGATGAGCGACTCGGGATTGAGTATCCAATCGACTTCCGAAAAGGACGGCATCTGGTAGACGCCGGCACCTGACGATTTCCGCTGGTGCAGTGTTTCGACGTAAGGCGGAACGCCACTCTCCAGTGCCTCGAAGGGGCGCATCGGTGGTTCCAGACCCAGTGACAACGCGAGCGTGTCCGCCATGTCGACCATGTTCGGCAGCATCTGGATCTGCAGCTGCAATGAGCCGATCGTAGTGATCTGTCCGACGCCGCGTTGCTGGAAGATTTTTGCGAGCTTCAGCATGTAGGCGCGCTCGTAGGCCCACATGTACGCGGCGAGGGCGCAGTGGCCCGTCGCCCGAGGTCTACGGTTCTGATCCAGGCCAGTCTTGCCACCGCAGGCATAGATGAACGACTCGGCGTAGAGGTTGGCCGCGATCAGGGGTTCATCAGACGGAGAGGGCAGGGGGCATTCGAGCTTCAGCTTTTCGTACTCGTTAACGAAGGCCGCATGGACCTCCACGACACCGTCCGCCGCGTACGAGATCGCCTCCGGGAGTGCGATCCAGTTTCTCGGAATGATGGCGCCCTTCTCTGATCGCTTGGAGAAGGGCGACAGAGCATCGCGGTCCGGCTGCAAATTCCGGATCGTCACGCGCACGAACGCCGCCCGTCCGGCGAGCTCCGCGGGTAATGGTTCATGGGCGGACAACGGGACCGCCTTCGGGAACTCGATGTGCTGCCAGCGCGCGAAGAGAGAAGGGTAGGGGAGGCCTTGGAGAAGTACGCGAGCCATCTCGGTCCGGGGGACCGTGTAGAAGCGCTTGATGAAGTCGCCGCGACTTGGATAGGTCGCGTAGTTAAAGAGGTGAGCATCCATGGCGACGGAGATCCACGGGGCATCCGCGGAAGTGGGGAAGCGGGCGTTGGGCCGCGCGCGCTCTCTCAGGATCCAGTCGAGCCGCTGCGAGGAATTGGTGATGTCGATGATCGGCTTTCCGGTCATGACGGCGGCGTAATTGAACGTACTCTGCGCGATTCGGGAGAGCAGCAGCGCGATGTCTGCTCGTGCCATATCCCCCATGCCGAACTCTTTCACGAGATTCTCGACACGAGAGCGCAGGATCTGGTCCGGCTTCACATTGCCGTTCACGAACAGCTTGTGGTTCTTGAACGTCTCGTAGTCGATGTTCGTGAGCCACATGATCGAGGCTGACTTGTCGAGCTCGCTCAGCGCCCTGACAACACGGACATCTCCGTTGAGAGCAGCAACGCCCGGGCCGTCACCGTGATTGGGGTGATCGAGCAGACAGACACCAATGCGGAAATTCGTCGACATGAACTACTCCAAAGCCCCAGCGAGGCCTGCTCGGTCGTGAAAAAACAGCACGATTGAATCGCGGGACCTGAAATCCACAGAATTCCAACGAATCCGACGCGTATGACAGCGGCACGATGCCCCGAGGGGCCCGAGCGCCGATGAGTGAAGGGTTGGCGCAAGGCCTGACACCGCCGCCGCAGCCACACATGTAGCTGCAGTGACAGCTGCACGAGCAGCTGGTGCACGTGACCCCGTCAATGCGGCAGGCCGGCGGCGGCTCACGTGGAGACGCTCTTCAGCCAGGCCTCGAAGTCCGCGGGCATACCAATCGTGAGCTGCGTCACACCTTCGCGGTCCCGATAGAAGACGGCCGGGGCGACATTGCGGCCTACGAGCCCGCGGAGAATCTCGGTGTTGCGCGCCACGCGCGCTTCTGCGGCCTTGGGATTGGCGCCCCGGGGCACTACGGGGGACGTACCGGGCTCAGCGCCGAACCAGCGTGACAAGGCTATGTAGGGATCAGCGGCCGCCAGGAGCTCGCCTCCGACCGATGCGCTGTCGGCGTTCATGAACGCGACGGGTACCCACTCCACCTGCACCTCGCCCGTCTCAACCCGCCTTACGAGGGCCTCATAGAGCTTGTGGCAGTGACGGCAGTAGGGATCGAACGTCACAAAGACCCTTGGCGCCCCGGAGACGCCGGATTGATGGATCCGCGCCGTGTTCTCCAGAACGCCGATCGCGTCGGGCTCCCGTGCGGCATCGATAAAGGGGCGGGCAAAGAACCCGAGGTTGAAGACGGCGACGAATGCCAGCCCGAGGACGAGCCGGCGGCGTATGGGCGATGTGGTGGTCATTTGGGGCCTTACGGATTTCTCATAATCCTAACAATCACTGCTATAACGATATCATATACATCCTGTCACTATAAGATTAACATGACACCGAAGCGCGGAGGACTATTTGGATGACGAGCGCAAAAGGGCCTTCACCCACTCGAAACGCAAAGGCTGCACTTCCCGGATCAACAGAGGATCCAGGCTTGATGATTCCTGTGGCGAGGATTGAAGCGTTGATGGCAATGGGGCGAGCCTTTCCCCCGGTGGTCACCGCCTTGTCTTTGAGCCTGCTGGTGTCGATCGGCGCGAGCGGCTGGCTCCTTTATCGCGATACGCAACGCATGCCGGTGTATTTCACGACGGATGCGAACGGGCGGGCGATCGAAGTGAAGCCGTTGACCGAGCCTTCTATGACGCGCGACCAGGTCTCGCAGTACGTGGTCGATGCACTCTCGGAGTCCATGTCGATGGACTACGTGAACTACAAGGATTCGCAGGACCGCGCGTCGAAGCGCTACACGCAAGAGGCCTTCAACGTGCTGGTGAAGAGCTTCGAGGATCAGGGCATCTACGAGACGATGACCAAGCGCAAGCTCGTGTTGCGAGCCGTTGCGACGGCGGCGCCGCGCGTCGTCGCAGAGGGCGAGCCGAATCCGGGCCAACCGTATGCGTGGGTGGTTCAGCTTCCGATGGCGTGGACGTTTGCCTCTGCGCAGCGGGATACGACCGTGAGCTACGTAATTCAGGCTGTCGTCACGCGCCAGCCGACGCTCGATCGGCCAAACGGCATTGCGATCACGTCGATAACGATCTCACGCGGCAGTGAACAAACATGACCCGTTGCGTGTCCGTATTTGCGCTCGCGATATTCCTGTCGATCGGCACGGCTGTTGCGCAACAGCTGCCTTCGGTGGCCTTGCCTAATGTGTCATCGCTGCCCGGCCACGGCGGTGGGACGCTCGGCAGGAATCAGCCTGCCGGCGGACAGCAACAGAATGGGGCTGGCAATTCATCTTCGGCCGACGGGCTTGTCGTGCCCGCCGGACGCGATCCGGCAACGTACGCGTATGACTCCGCGGCCGAGCAGCTTCTGCCGTTGACTCCCGAGGAGATCGCCGCCTATCGCGCCGCCCGCCAGCGTGTGGAGAAGGCGTCCATCGTAAACTCGGCGCCCGCGAGTCTTGCGGGCACCGTGCGCACGATCGACATGATGGACGGCGCGCCACGGACGCTTTCGCTGGTGAGCAACTTCTCGACCGTGGTCATGCCGATTGGAGAGAACGGCGCGCCCTGGCCCATTACCCAGGTGATCTCCGCGAGTCCGGAGATTGTCGCCGTCACGCAGCCACAGGGGCGCACCACCGCCGCGGTGCTCAGCGTCAAGCAGGCCTGGATGCGCACCAACGTCACCGTGTTTCTCGAGGGGCGCGCGGAGCCCATCATCCTGTTCATCGAGACAACCGCCGATGCGATCGAGGGACTCGACGCGCGCGTGGGGCTTCTGGTCTCGGGGATTGCCCCGGGAACGACGCGGCCGCCGGTCAAGAACGTTGCGGGCGTCGACTCCTCGTTGCTGAACGCCGTGCACATGTCGCCGGGCAGCGGGTGGACGGCGTTCGATGTAAAGGGTGATCAGGAAACATTGCCGTTCAAGGTGTCCGCCTGGTCAGGCAAGGACGGGCAGGAGACCATCGTGCGCATGCAGGGCGCATCGCTCCTGTCGCCCGCATGGGATGCGCAGGTGAGCAATGCCGACGGAGACGTGAAGGCGTATCGCTACGCGCAGCGCCCGTTCATGCTGTTGGTGAGTGACTCCGATGGTGTGACCTATCGCATACGCGGCGCGGCGCCGACGGCGCAGTTGGCGAACGGTCAGCGCGCGAAACTCGAAGTCGATCAGCTGGGCGCCCGTCAGATCGACGAGGCGGCGCGGGCGGCGGCGAAAGTGCAGCCGCCTGTGAGACTGAGCGCCGGGCCACGGGTAACGCCCGTCTCTCTCGCCGGGTCGTCGAGCGTGACGCGCGTCGCCGGCAGTGCCGCTCCGGAGGCAGCTTCTGCGCCGGCTAGCGGCGCCCCGCAGGTTCACGGCGCGTCCTCGTTACCCAAGACGCGCTCGAATCTGCAGCCGGTCTTCCTGACCGGTTCCGATGCGGTGGTGCGTTTCGAGGCCTCCCGGTATCACAGCGAGGAGTCCGCCTCCCCGGGTATGCAGGACCCGAACTCCGGCGCCGCCTTTGCGCGCGCAACGGGAGCGGCTCTCACCGAGCCTCCTGCGGTGACGACAGCAGAGGATCCGCTTCTGAAGTCCGACGCGGCCGGGCAGGGCGTGTGGCAGTTCAAAGTGAACGGTCCCTCGCTTCGCTACAACCTCGAGCGACTCGCGCGCGAAGCAGGTTGGACGCGACTGGTGTGGAAGTCGACGAACGACTACCGCGTGAGCGATGGGTTGGTCTTCCGCGGCGCGGACGCGCTGGCGGTCGTGCGTCAGATTCTCGACCGCTATCCCCTGCGACTCGAGTTCTACGAAATGAATCAGGTTGGCGTCGTTGTGCCGCGTGCTCCCAGAAGCGGCTTCATTGGAGACAAGTAATGTTGAACAGGATGCTTCTGGCTGCTGCCGCGGCCTTTGCTGCCACTCTTGCTGGATGCGCCGCGCAGCCCGGCTCCATCAAGGAGACGACGCGCGAGATCGACGACATCCGCGCGCGCTCGACGGACACACCGATCATCGAGAAGAAGTCGGACTTCTACGTCGACGCGGAACCCCTTCCGGTGGAGGAGCGCGAGACGTGGCTCAAGATGCCCATCACGTTCAACGCGAATGGGCTTCCGTTCAACGCGGTCATCGACAAGGTCCTGCGGGAGACCTCGCCTCCTGTGAACGCCTCCTTCGCCCTCGACATGGAGGCGACGCGCCCCGTGACCTTCACGTACTCGGGCACCGTCAAGGGACTGTTCGATCAGCTGGCCCGCCTCACCGGCTTCCGCTACGAGCTCAAGAGTACGAAGGTCGTCTGGACCGAGTTCGTGACGAAGACCTTCGATGTGATGTTGACGCCGGGCGGCGAGAGCTTCCGGATCGGGCGGGACGACCAGAACATGCAGATGCAGCAGGGTCTTGGCATGGCCGGCGGCATGAACGTCGGCAACACCGTCAATGTCGGGTCGAGCCAGGGCGATACAAAGGAGTACGTCAACAAGAGCTCGAAGGTCAGCGTGTGGGGAGATCTGGAAAAGAACGTGAAGGGACTGATGACGGACAAGGGCACCCTCATGGTGGCGGAGTCACTCGGCACGATCACGGTGCGCGACCGCGCCGACCGCGTCGAGCTCATCTCTGAGCTCGTGAACGGCATCAACCGCAATCTCGGATCGCAGGTGCTGATCAAGGTGCGCATTCTGGAAGTAAACCTGAGCAAGGATTTCCAGTACGGCATCGACTGGAGCGTCGTGAAGACGAAGGCCGACGGCGTCATCACCTTCGCAAACACCATTGATCTGCCCCATGTGGCCTCGGGACTGAATCCCGCCTCGCTGCTTTTCAATCTCACCGATCCGAACTCGTCCCTCAGCGGCTCGACCGCGCTCATCAAGGCGCTGGGATCCCAGGGGGACGTCTCGATCGTCACGCAGCCGGAAGTCGTGGCGGTCAACAACCGCGTCTCCAAAGTCCAGCTCACCAATCAGACGGGGTACCTGCAGTCCGTTTCCGTGACGAGCACGAGCAACGTGGGCAGCCAGGTCGCGCTGACCCCGGGGGTCGTAACCGACGGCTTCACGATCTACTTCCTGCCGCGTGTGGTGAACGACAGGGTGGCACTCACGGTCAGCACGAACATCTCGACACTCGAACGCATCAACGAGGTGTCCTCGGGCGATTCGAAGATCCAGACGCCCGAATTGAACAGCCGCGAGCTCTACCAGAACGCGGTGATGTCAAGCGGTGAGACGCTGGTGCTCGCCGGCTTTCGCCAGCTGAAAGAATCGCGAAACGACGAGAAGGTGCTGGGCACCACGGTGCTCGGCGGTCGCGTTGGCGGCAAGCAGCGCTCGGAGCTTCTTTTCCTCATCACCCCCGTCGTTCTCGGAGGGGCCGGCTAATGCAGGTGGAAGGCAAGCTCCTCATCCGCGCGGATGGGGTGAGGCTGCTGCTGTCTCCGTACCGGCAGTCGCTGGCGGGCGGGAAGGGCGCTGCCAAGCGCGTGCAGGCGCAGATTCAGGCACTGTCGAAGGAGACGGGACTCTCATTCGGCTGCGTCCGGCAGCTCCGCGATGGAACCTCAGAGGCGCTCCTCGGCAGCGAGCATGACTGTTATCCGGCCGGCGAGCTCGTGTTCGAGACGCTCGGACAGCCGGAGCGACTCTTCTATGCGGAAGAGATCGCACCGGCCCAGTTTCTGGTCATCGCCGCGCTCGAACGGCGAGTCGTGCTCGATGAGATCGTTGAGGGTGAGGAAGCGCTGCTCTCGAATTTCGAGATCGCCACGAGTCAGTTTGCGGATCAGTCATTCACGCTGGCGGCCAAACAGGCGTTGTACGATCTCCTGCCTGAGAGCGCCCACGCGACAACGCAGATCGTTGACGACTCTCTCATCGAAACGGCGGCCGTGCTCTCCGCGTTGCGATTCCGCTCGGTGTCGCAGCTTAGTTCAAAGCAAATGAGTACCGGGCGCAAACGCGCCCTTGCGATCGCCGCGGGCGTTGCTGTCATCAGCTTCTGCGGCTACCTGTATCTCGACCACGCGAAACAGCAGGAAGTCGCTGAGGAGATGGCGCTGCTCTCCGCCATGAAGAATCGCGCGCTTGATCCGCTCGGCGACTACAAGCGTTCGATGTCGACGATTGCGGCCGACACGTTCATGTCGCAGCTCGACGTGCTGATTCACCTCACCTCGCGTGGTCGCGGCTGGATTCCATCGCATCTGGAATACACCCACGGTGAGCCGCTCAAAATCGGCTTCACCTCGTTCGGCGGAACCCGCACTCAGTTGGTGGAGCAGGTACAGCTACGCAACGCCCTTTTCACGCAGGCGCCTCAGGGCACGATTCTGGTGGTGGACATGGGCCAGCTCCCCGGGCGCGAACGAGTGCCGGAACTACAGCCATTGTCGAAAGTGCTGTTCGAAACACTCGATTCGCTCGATGCGAACTCGATGGGTGTCCTCAAGGTACAGGTCGGGGAGATCGCGGCCTTCGGGCAGTGGAGCTCGCAGAAGATTCAGATCAACGTCGAGGACGCACCCCTTCCGTTGATCAAGTTGCTCTCGAGTGCGCTCGCCGGCCGACCCGTCAATGTGACGCAGGTGGAGCTGTCGCTCGAGAACCAGTCGTTGAGCGGGACCATTCATCTGGATGTGTTTGGGAGTTAATTGTGATCGTCGACAAGAAACAGCTGATTGGTGGTGGCGTACTGCTCGTGGCGCTGATCGGGGTATCGATCGCCACGGGGAAGCTCGACATCAGGAAATTCACTGGTCAGGCAGAGGAGGGTCCGACCTTCGAGCGCAGGCTTCCGCCTCCGGTGGTCGAGCACACCGAGGTGCAGCCGGGCGGCGCTGCAGGGGTGTCGGCGGATGACGTGCTCGCGAGCGTCGCCGGCGACTCTGCCGGCAATGCGTTTGTGAACGAGCTCGCCGGTGGCACGCCTGGCCAGGCGGCGGGTGATGCCCAGCTGCCGCCGGATTTCGGAGGGGCGCCGGGCGGGTCGACCGCCACGGAACCTGCTGAGGCTCCCACTACCCCCGCTGCGCAGAACGTGAGTCCCGCACACGCAGGCGCGACTGCGAGTCTTGCGCCCTCGATGCCACCGCCGGATACGCGGGAAGGGCGGTCGCTGCCGATCGGCCCCTCAGCGACCATCAATGCGGCAACGCTCGTGCCTCCTTCGCGGCCGGAAGGCGGAGCCGGAGTGCCCGCTCCCGTGATCGCGCCGGTGCCGCCACCTGCGAGTGCGTCGCTGAGTTCTCCCGTTCCGACTGCGACGGCCACACAAGCCGGGGCGATTCCGATGGCCGGTGTCTTGCCCGCGGGCAACGGGATCTCCGTCCCAGGGGCTCCCGCCGCCGCTTCCACCGCTCCGCCCACATCGCCAGCCGATGCAGGCGCATCAGCCACCGGATCAGCGAGCGAGGGGCCGGGCAACGCTAGCGCCGCCATGATCTCCGGTAACTCGGTGGCGGCGGCCGCGATGGCAAGCCTTCCCGCGAACGCCACGGGCCAGGACCTGTTGACGCTGCAAACTCAGCTCGCGGTGCTCGACAAGCAGAAGGCGATCGCCTCAGGCCACGAAGCCATTGCAGAGTCACTGCTCAAAACGCGCAAAGCGCAGTACGAAATGGCGCAGATTGGCCGCCCATCGGCCGCGGAGGCTACCGCTCAACAGGTCGCCCGAGCGGCCGCCGTTGCACCGCCGCCTCCACCGCCCTCGCCACTGGCATCGGTGCGTCTGTTGTCCACTGCGCGCGCGAACGGATCGGTCGGCGCAACGATCAGCTACAACGGCAAGCTCATTGACGTAAGGAAGGGTTCGATCGTTGCGGGGTACGTCGTTGACAAGGTGACGGACACATCCTTGACGCTCATCGGGGAGCGGGAAAAAAAGACCGTGTGGATCGACTGAAGTGACCCGTTCGACGCTCGCGATCGAATCCGTCGGCGCGACGGATGGGGCTGGTCGCAGACCTTCGGACGAGAACGCGCGGGTGGCCATAGAGAATTTCCTGGTGGAGGAATTGGACTTGCGTGTCGACTTTCTCATGGTCCCGGACGGCAGGGAGGATTCGGCTCCCAACAAATGCGGATGGGCATTCTGGATTGTCTCGGGGGATGCGACCTCGTACTTGCATGAAGACCTGACCGTCGAGTGGTACGGAACCTCATGGGGCGAGGACACGGTCCCGTCCCCGTAGTGCAGCTTCACATCGAGTGAGTCTTCAGTTGAGCAACACTATGGCGGCAGCACAGAACGATGTGACGGTAGGCCTGCGCAGCGCTCCTCAGCAGGTGCTCTCGGAACTGCGCGATCTGGGCACGGACGGCGCGTTCGTGCCACTCGTGGGCTGGTGCATCGAGCAGGGAGGAGAGATCTGTGTGCTCGCCTCCGGTCGGGTGCTGGCCAGCAAGGCCGACATGCGTCGCTTCAGCAACCTGCGACAGCTTGTCGAAAAGCGTCACCCGCGCGAGTTCGGGCAGGGATTGCGTCAGGTTCTGGCCAGCCAG
>Ga0247778_1000760_pt1 | contig 26666 bp, 29 predicted proteins | sample UWRJL049202B5_FD_179939 | JGI IMG/M metagenome (GOLD analysis project Ga0247778, IMG submission 179939) | Plant litter microbial communities from Arlington Agricultural Research Station in Wisconsin, United States - UWRJ-L049-202B-5 | ecosystem: Environmental > Terrestrial > Plant litter >...
GTCTTGAGACTCGAGCTCGTCGATCAGAGCATCCATGTCCTCATCTTCTTCCTCATCCTCGACGGGCTTCTTTGCGACTGCGGGGGCGGCGGTGTCATGGTGACCCGTCTTCTCGTCGAAGGTGCCCGACTCGATAGTAGTGTTCAGGTGATTCGGGTTGTCGGAGGAGGTATTACTGGAGTGCGTTCCAGTCGCACCATGTGTGTCCGCCATTGCGTGCGGGGAGGCGGGAGGAGTGAAGCTCTACTCCACGCTCCTGGGTGGGGGATAAGGGAAGTAAAAGACGACCAGGACCTCGCGATTGGTGTGTCGAGAATACGTAGAGTAAAGAAACGACTGCTAAGGAGGTAATTGATTGAGCTGGGCGGAGATGGCGATTGAGGATGAGGGGAGAGGATGGAGGATGGAGGATGCGCCGACGAGGGGGGAGAGCTGTCGATGTGAAGAGGAGGAGAGAGTGCGGGAGCTCTGGGGAAAGCGCGATATTTGAATGCTACTTGCTTGCTGTTGCCATATGCTGCCCTGTTGCCCTGCCTGTGGCCCTGCACTTGCTGCCTTTAGCGGCTTTTCTAGCGCGGGCATTTCACTTTTCTCACTCTCCACGGCTCGTTACTAGCTTCACTTCACTTCACCTGCCCTGCCTGCATGGGTGATACGCGAGAGCTCGCCGGGCCGGGGTTGTCTAAAATGGCGGACCCATCGCGGAGACCATCGTGGACAGACCAACGTGCAGCTCAAACCCTGACTTATCCTCAGTAGACAGACAGCACAACACAGCACAACACAGCACAACACCGCAAGCCCACATCGCTCATCACTCATCACTCATCACTCATCATTTTTTGCTCAATTTTTCACCTCATCTGCAGCACATCTTCTGCAGGAGAGCAGCGTCATTTACTCGCAGTGTACATACATACCGCACAATAGAATCTGCACCATGCACACTCAGCATATCACTCATGACCAGCACCAGCCGCCGTGGAAACCCCATTACCATTACCATTACCATTACCGTACTATATTCATGTCAAGACTTGAGTGATTCCGTCGCTGTCCATGCCACACGATAATACTTGTACGAAGTATACTCCAGATAACTCGGTGCTCCCATCACTCCCATCACTCATTTTGGCGTTTTGGGGGGCGCGGGTACGCACGTCCTTCAAAACATTGAGCATGCAGGCAGGGCAGGGTATGCAAGATCTACCGCCCAAAAACCATGAGCATCAGCATGAGCATCCGGGTTGTTTCGCACATACTTAGTTAAAATCTTTCCCTCGGCGCGGTATTTTCCCTGCCAATTACTTCGAAGTACATTTCCATTTGCTGCTCCCACTACCATTGTCCAGCCCAAGCCGGCCATCAGAAGCAATTGTACCAGACAAACACAATCTACAGTGGTACTGACAACGGTGGGCCTTACTCAGCTGAATTGGCCCCGGCTATTGGTCCATCTTGGGGAATTGAGCTTCTCATTCTTCCCTGCGAGTTGTTGCTCAAGGCTTAAGGGCTCTAACCTAACAAGGTAAGAAGCTGTCCACTCTCCACTCTCCACTAGTGGCCGCCCTCGCGCCGCTTTGACAAGCTGGTTTTCCTGATGATACGACGTATTTCGTAGAAGTAGCTTCGGTGGGTCCCGTAAACCGGCGCTGGTCTGGGGGTTAGTGCATCTGGATGCCCGCGCCCACTCCACTGCCCAGCCCTGTCCGGCTCTTGAGCTCTTGAGCTCTACCTTGCCCCACTTATTTTGACCAGGGCCGGCCAGGTAGTGAAAGATAATTACTCAATCAGCCATCCCATCCCCATCCCCATCCCCATCCCCATCCCCCATCTTGCGTGAGGCATATTCGTCGTCATTGCCCAGACCTGGTCCTGGTCCTGGTCCTGGTTCTCATCATCAACCAGACCTGGTATCATTACTACTCGACCACGAATGCTTCATGAGGGCGCACACAAACAGAAACTCATTATTGACCGTGCATATTTTAGATTTTAGTGCATGGCAGATGTTAATCGCTGGCAACTTTAAATCCTAATTGACCCCGACCCCGACTGCTTGCTGCATTGATCTAGTACCGTGGTCAGAAGAGTAAAATCTCCACGATTGGTGGTAGATACTGTATCAAATTACCAATATGTAATAAGGAATTGGTGCTTTTGATTCGCTGGCCTGTGCAGCTATGCCATGCCTGTGCAGAGATAGGCTGGCTGGAACGCATGGGCCCAAGCAGCGCAAGCATCACGGCACCAAGAATTATTTCTTGTCGCCGTTGAACTTCTCCAGACTTATCCGGGGCAAGGGCTTGCATCTTAGACCTTTTCTTTTCCCGGGAATTGAGGCTGACAAGCATGAAACAACTACTTTTCCAGACCACTTGAAACGTGAAACTGCTGGAAAAGATTTCCGTTCCATCACTTCCTGATCCCGCACGCGACACCATCCGAGCCTCATTCCAACCTCTACGAACTTCCGCCGTTGTCATAGAGAGTTCAGGAACAGTGTCAAGCACCCATACCAAGGCCTTCCTGGTGCCGGCCAAGTTCTCCGTGGAAGGAACGCAAGTCTGGGTTACCGATTAGCCAGTTCTGCCTGCATCCGACGATTCAGCGACGCCTCCTGCTGTTCCTGACTCTTCATCCAGGCGATGATTGACGACCAAGATGCTGGGCACTGGACCAAAGGGGTTTACGGATGTCTTGCATACGACTATCTTTGTCGAAAGCCCTCGATAACGTCTCAATGTAGATTTTAATTCGGATCCGCAATAGCCAAGGAGTCAATAGCTGTAGATTTGCATTGGCAGCATTGGCGTTGTGTAAATCCCTCATCTCCTCTGCCTTCCTTTGGGGTACACTGGATCGCCCTAGAGTCTTGGTATTGGCATTGGGATTCGCAATTGAGTTTGTCCCTTAGTGCGGAAAGAAGCAAAGGGTCCTCGCTCCTCATCGAAGCCACAAATCAAAATTCTTCACAGCCCCGTCAAGACTTCAGCCTCCATTCGATACAGTATTTCCGACGTCCAGATGAAATTTTCTTCAAGTAGCCTCTAAAGCCTCCGTCTGCCACAACACTTCATATTTTCAATGGAGGATAAAAATTTCACCAGCCATCTAGTCCCACCTTGCATGAACAGAAATATGCACTCATAAACCCTGTTCATTCTCATTTCTATGAGGCATTTGATACTGTCTCGGTAGCCGCTTCCGAGACTTCATGATAAGCGTCCAGTTGATTTCCAAGTGTGTTCTAAACAAACGGGCAGGCTCACCGTCGGCAAAAAGGAGCTCAATGAAAGATCCGTCTTTGTATATGGGACCAATGCGAATTCTTCACAGTAACTATACGTGTGTTTCAGATCCTAAGTGGGTTCGTTTGGGCCGGCTCAGAACCAAGACGCGAATTATTCGGAATCTCAGACTCTTGGTATGGGCACGCAATTTATACCTCATTTTGGTATCCCACTACTGGAAAATAACGACGGGTTTTTCAATCAGCTGGTACTTTCATTTTGGGTAATAAGAACCGTCCAAGGGTTACTCATCTTTCTTACTTTGTCTTGTCTTCTGATGCAATTGCCATCTGGTCACGTATCTAACAACGACTTGAAAACACCAACAATTGGATTTTACAAGAAATGAAAATTTCAAGTTTGGAGCGATACATTCCATATTTTAAGCCGTTTTCCTCCACTGTCTAGATTGATGATTACTTCTATTCATGGTAGCATTCGCGCCCATCAAATTCTCATCCATCATGAAAGCTCCTGTGCAAGTCCGACCTTTCTCTACACTAATTACGATAGACCCAAAAGCTATGAAAAAGCACATGATCGGTGCAAGCTTCTCTACGAGTTCGATAACTCTAATATGGTACTCGCAGAGGTTTGATTTCGTGCTTGCCTGCCTCCCTCTTTTGGTCACGTACAGATCACGATTTCGCAAGCACATGTTCCAAGGAGAGCATATACATTGAGCGATATACAATTTGAAAATTTCAGTCACTCTGTCAAGAGAGTCTTCTTTCCTCTGGATTCGATTCGCAATGATCAGTTTGTGACGATTGAACAACCTCGAACTCAACAACTGCCAACGCTAGATATTTTGTGTTTTGGTGTGTTTGGGTGTCCACTTTCACGAATATCTTCGAAGGTATTGCAGTCTCCTTTAATCCATCAAACAAAATTTTACGCAATATAGGAAGATGAAGCACTCACTGTGGTCTGTTTGCGTCCCCGTCTGAATGAAAATCAAATTCTTACCAAAATCCAAGCCCCTGTTTGATCTTACCCCCTTGGCTAGACGAAGTCTGTCTGTAATTCTGGCCCATCCGCCGAATCGAATCTTGTAGTGGGTGAGCGGAAAGTGGGCACATCCGGGGATGTGTGAGTCGGTAACAATGGGTAAGTTTAAGCCTGATAAGTCACATAACCAAATACAAACTTGAGGACAAAATTACAAAATTTCATATTGCTGGGCTGCTAGCTTGTCAAAAACTAGTAGCGCTCAATGTACACTAGCGGTCTAAGAAAAACAAAAAGTAAACAGAGAAGCTCTATCTGCAAGGTCATCAATCCATTCTCGCACCCCCAAAATTCCATGAATGGTGGTACATCCCATGAACGCCTAATGTTTAGCGGTGACCGTCTCTCCGGTGAGCTTCTCTACGTAGCTCTTGGCCCTGTGTTTCTAAAGTCAGCAATGTTTCTCTATGCACCTCGGAATTTCTTCCCCGTGGGAAACCCAAAACGGGAAATAAAGGAAAGGAAAGGACTTACATATCACCCATAGCAACCATGCAAATAGTCTGCCAAACGCCCAATCCAATACGAGGAACAACGCCACGATACAAGCCCCTAATCCCATTCTGCGAGTAGATGTACTGCAGAGTATTTCCAACGGTCATCTTAGCCGGTCTGTTCGGATCCACAGTCTTGCTCTGCATCTCCACACGGATAACCTCAATCGGCTGGTTCCAAGCGGTGAGACCACCACCCAGAGCAGAGGCCAGAATCTTCTCACCGGCATTCAACTTGCCTCCATCCTCTTTGCCAGTGACCTTTCTGATTCCCTGTTCCGCAAGACGAGAGAGACCGAATCGGGATCCCCAATTCGTCATCTGCCGAATGGCCACAGCATTGACGCCCTTGTTGATGCCCCTGATACCCTCTTTGCGGTAGATGTCCATGAAGGTCGCGAACGTGCCGGGAGGCTTGACGCCCTGCGCCGCCAATTTCGACTTGGTGATCTCCACTGTCTTCATGCAGGTACAGAAACCCATGGTAGCATATGCCTGTGCCAAACCTCCCGTGACTCCTCCGCCGACTCCGGCCGTGAAGTCACCAGCGCCGAAGGTGCGGGCATAGTATTCGGCTTCGGATGCGACGAAGAGGAGGACGGCGCCTTTGGTGGAGGCTTCGATCCAGGCCCATGGGATAAGACCTTGGTAGACTGTTGATTAAGAATAAATTCGTCAGTATGTTGTACCGCAAAGAAAGGATGAAGTCGGGAAATCGGGAGCTTGAGAATCTTACAGCCAAGAACACCACCTCTACCCCAAATGCGAGTCAGAGCACCAGCGAAGCTGTCGCCTCTGTTGGCAGCCATTGTGGTCTTTGTGACTTCCAACGGCTGGCCCAAAGTCGTGACTTCGAACATATTAAGGCCGGCTCCAAGGAGAAGGTTGCTATGCGACAGATCAGCATAGACTCTAGAGAATTTGGGCAAAGTTTGGCGCACGAGAACTTCACCGGCTTCTTCTCCAACTTCTTTCCTTCGATGGCTGCTGACATTATGGGCGTAGAATTGAGTGTTAAGGGGCCCTGACCAAGGGAATGAGGCTGCTTCGTCGCAAAAGTTGGGGCTGGGATGAATGTTGCGGTGTGTATGGGGATGGGGATGGGGATGGGGATTATTGGAGATGGAGAGGTCAAGGTCAAAATCAAGGTGTTGAGTTCCGGGGACCACCAGGACCGCACCGCTCTCGGATGGCCGATAAGGTTTTAGGGGTTGGGTTGGGTTGCAGGTGTCGGAGACTCGGTCTCGGTTGGCAGTTCCAATTATTGTCCTTGCTTTTTCTAGCGAATAGGGAGGTTTAGATTTCAGCTTTCGTCTTACTCGTTCTCTTACTTACAGTACCGGAGACTTTCCGGTGCCCAAACTGTTCAATGAGACCGAGCTGATCTCAAGTGCTGTTCTACAAGCCCTGTTTCGTTACGGGGATTATACGTAGCAATGCCGAAATCCCAGCTGCTCCTGTCCTGCTCCTGCTCTTCCGATCTTCTTGTTGAGGCGTTGAGCTACAAGCGAGGTCAACAGCTCGGGCACGGCCAATCTTAGCACGTGGGTCCTGGTGGTCCTGGTGGTCCATTAGTTCTACGGAGGTATCAGCTCAACTCTGAACTACGAATGAACTTCAGCTCTCAATTGGGCCAGAATTGAGAAAATAGCTAGCGATATGTGAGCACCGGAGCAAGTCTAGAAAGACGGAACGGCGCCGGGCTCCGTCCCCGTTGGAATCTGACATCGGACATTCATAAGCTGTGGATTTTTAGTGTACAAAGCTGCAGCATCACGGGAAAGTCTAAGGCGTATTAATTGATGTTCAAAGGCAGGAGAGTTTGCAAATAAAGCACGAGAACGCTGAGAATAATGTACAGTGAACAGTGCTAGTTGCTCCGAATCCCGTCTATATCCAGCCCTTTTCGTACAATTTTCACACCCGCCATACACAACCCTGAGCTTACAGAGTAGCTCCAACGATCTCAGCCCACTTCTCGGTAGAGAAAGACTTTGGTCGCTCGATAGGAGCACCAACTGCGCGATCAATGATGAGCTGAGGAAGAACACCAATGGCCCGCGAAACACCGAAGAGAACCGTGTAGTAGTTGGCTTCGGTCAATCCGTAGTATTGGAGGAGGACACCAGAGTGCTGAATCTGAATTAGCGAATGCAAAATACATAGCGTGATATCAACTTACAGCGTCTACATTGGGGTATGGGTTCTTTGTTTTTCCGTGCTCTGTGAGGACACCCGGGGCGATCTTGTAGACTTGGCTGACAAGCTTATACATCGGATCTTCGGGTAAGTGTGCCTAGAAAAAGGAGACATTAGAAGAAATCCAAGGCAGATTCAAGTGCTAACTTACTTCGGCGAAAGTTCGTTGGGCCATGTAGCGAGGATCAGTCTTTCGGAGAACAGCATGGCCGTATCCCGGTACAACTTGGCCGGACTTTAATGTAGACCAGAGGTAATCAGTGATAGCCTTGTCACTGAGATCGTTGCCAATGGCAGCCTTCATCTTGGTGAGCCAGTTCAAGACTTCTTGGTTGGCCAGACCGTGGAGAGGACCGGCCAGACCGTTGAGGCCAGCAGCAAGGGACAGCATAGGAGAGCTGAGAGCACTGCCAACCAAGTGAGTTGTGTGAGCACTAACGTTACCACCCTCATGATCAGTGTGGATGGTCAGGTAAAGTCTCATCAGCTCAATGAAGTCCTTGTTCTCGCCAAAACCGAGCTGGTTGGCGAAGTTGAAACTGTAATCCTTGTCCTTTTGTACTGGCGCAACCTTGCCACCCTTGAAAACGTTTTGGTAAATTCTTGCGGCGATAGTAGGCAGCTTGGCAATCAAATCCATTGAGTCCTCGAACGTGTGTCCCCAGTATTCGGTCTTCTTCATGCCCTTAGCGTAGGCCTTGGCGAATGAAGACTCGTGCTCGAGAGCGTTGACAGCAATTGAGAATTGCGCCATTGGGTGGAGATCGCTTGGACATCTGTCGATGAGCTCCTCGACGAACTTTGGGACGTCGGAACGAGCAGCCCACTCTGCGGAGAGGTCGCGGACTTGTTGCTCGCTGGGGACCTCACCCGTAAGGAGTAGCCAGAAAAGGCCTGTGGTCTTTGTTAGTAAACGGATAAAACCCGGGTGCGTGTGTCCATGTACCTTCAGGCAGGGGCTCCTTTCCGCCAGGCGCCTTGGGGAGGAGTTCCTGACATTCCGGAATGGTCTTGCCTCTGAATCGGATACCCTCCTCAGAGTCGAGGACGGAACCTTCCCAGACCAGTGACTTAATTCCGCGAGCACCGCCGTAGACTTGGTCGAGAGTTACCTCTCCGACCACTTTTGAACCATAGTCCCTGCCAATAATCAATGTCCGTTGCCATGTAACATCTTGCAGAATTCCTCGGTGCATTTCTTACTTGCGAAGTTTCTTGATTTGCTCAATCTTTTCTGGCAGCTGCTCGGCGAAACGTTCCTTCAAAGTCTGGACGTGGTGGCATTAGTAGGAGCTTTGGGGGGTCAGAGATAAGCCGACAACGTACCTGGGTTTTCGACGAGGAATAGCAACGCAAGCCATTGAAGCCGGCAGATCTAACACTGAAAGCGGGAGCTTTGAAGGAAGTCCTCAGAGCAGAGGTGCTGAGGCGCAGAGCAGATGCCATTGTGTGTGGAGGTGTAGGTTGGAGAACGGGTGTTGAAAAGATTGTGAAGAAGACCAGGCGACGCCGAGAAAAAGCTCAATCCCGGCTCAACAACGCCGAGCGTGAGCGGCGCCATCCCTGACGTACGGAGGAAAACGAAAACGTAGGAAAGAACCGCCGGGACAACTCAACTCAACATGCAGGGCCTCTTGATTCCAACGGGGGATTCGGGACAGAAACACCAGTTCATTATCATTATCATTATCTCCATTCCATTTTACTTCTCCATGTCACAAAACCCATACCTGCACCTGCACCTACGCAGGGCAGGTTAATGCAACCAAGAAAGATCACCGGCCACCTGCATGAGATTTTGTCACGTGTCTGCTCTCTACCTATTTAAGCGAAACACCTCTGTTGCAGTACAACTCCTCATCTCGTAACCTCTTCGACAACGCGCCAGCAACAGTGCCATCAGGTCCCTGTTCTTGCATCTCCGCAACTAATCATCAAGAGCATACATATACATATTCAGCGCGCTGTAGCATCTCGTCGCAGAGCTCCTTCATCGACGTCCCGATATCTGGCCAGCGCCCCAGGCGTCTCTGGCTTTGGTCGTGCCGGTCGCACGCACTCGTACCGTAGTCGCGATTGATCGTCTCGTCTTCATCTCCAACTCCAACTCCACCTCCACCTCCATCGTAGCACTGTATTCAGAGATTGTGGTGGGGAGCAGCCCATAGAGAGTAGACCCCGTATCTGTGTCTGCCACTTGCTCGACGGAAAGCTTGCTGATAGTACTGCTGAGCTGAGCCCATCGTACCTCATTCACCATGGCATCCCCAGTAGCAGAATTAGAAGCTGGCCTCCAAGCCATGCTGTTGTTGAAGCCTCCGGGAGTATCAGGATCGCGGATACAAAATCTCACCACCCTCTGCTCAGCAAATGTCCAGGTAAGCGCCGAAACCCACAACTTTCACTTGCTCCAACGTTGAAGCTAACATCACCTCCTGTAGTCCGAGTCGGTCCTCGTCCAGAAATTATACACCCATTTCATGAGAGCGCCAGCTACCCACAAGCTTGGTGTCCTCTACGTTGTAGACAGTGTGACTCGAAAATGGACCGAACAGGCCAAAATTGCTGGCCAGCCCATAAATGTTTCTGCCGAGGACGGCACCTTCGCCGCTGGTGTTAATAGAGTAAAGGAACTATTGCCGAATCTGATGAATAACATTATAGCGTCGTCTCTAGACAAAGATCAAAAGGTACGCCCAAAAGACTTGAGCTCAGTAGCCTCAGAAGGGCAGGATTTGCATTGGCATGACCGTGGCTCTACATATAGCTACGCCTCGCACGAGATCATGTCCTATCTTCTAACTCCCATGTCCTTTTTCCTCCCACTGTTCTCCTTGGCTTTGAGTTCCCACTTACGGTTTGATGTGTGTTGTAGGAGAAGATTAGAAAGCTAGTTGATATCTGGGACAAAAGCCAGACATTCCCTCTGTCGATGCTGAATGATTTCAAAGAGAAATTGAACGCATCTCTGCAACGTAAGACACACTGTACTCTTCCTCATCACCAGCACGATGAAATCTTGTGTTCCTCCGAATCTAACGGTTCTGGGTTTTACGTAGACCAATCTACTACACCGCCTGGAAGTCCGCCGGCCGATCTTCAGCGAACATTCGCAACGCAGCCAGCTGCGCCTTCAGCTCCCGTCGCAGCCACTTCGGCTCCGTCCATCTTAGAGGCTCTTGCCAACCTAGCCCGCCAGAACAACTCTGCAACTTCAACGTTGGCACCTCCTGTTCAACACCACACTCAAGCTCAGGATAACTCGTACAATGTATCAAATGCGCACAATAATTCTGCACAGCCGGCATCAACTCTGAACCAGGCTATCCCTTTCCCACCAGTTCCTCCTCAGCCTGTAAATGTGCCCGCCACCTTTGCATCGCAGCCGCAAGCATCGAGTAATGGTGCTCAGAACTATGGCAGTAATCAAACAATTCCAAATCCATTTGCGGCTGTTCCGCCAGTAGTCCCAGGGGTTCTCGACCCAGTTGTGCAACAACAGCTCTTGCTTGTGAAGGCACTTGCAGACCAAGGTCTTCCCCCAGACCAAATCCAGGGTATCTTAGCTCGTATGGGTCAGGGCCTCCCGATGCTTGGTGCAGGCGGGTGCCTCCTCCTCCCCCACAATTTGCGGCTCAGCAGCAGCAGCAGCAGCAGCTTCAGAATACAAATCAGAATCAGAATGCACAAAATGGCTGGCCTCCTAATGGAGCATCAAGACCAGATGAGTCACGTGATCACAACGGTAACGGTAACGGCTACCATGAGCACGACGCTGTAAGATCGCCCCCAAATCGCTACCGCCAACGTTCTCGGTCTCGTTCTCCCTCTCGAGCATGGAATGCCCGCGATTCCCCCTCATCCCGCCGCCGCGATGAGCCAAATAACTTTGACTATGACAGAAACTCTCCAGCCCGAAATCGCGGTGAGGACCGTGGACGGGGAGGACGAGGTGGCCGTGGAAATGACTATCGCCAGCGTAGCCCTCCCCGCCGTGGACACAGTCCAACCCCTCCAAGATCTAGAGGCGGTGGTGGTGGGCAGAAGTGGATAGATCATGATCCTTCTATCGGAAAAGGAAACATCAAAGGTAAAGCCCACCCATTTGCTCCTTTTAGCGAAGCCTGTCTAACAATTTACAAGTTCTGAGCCGTACCCTGTTTGTTGGTGGTGTTACGTAAGTTAATCTTGCATATCACTTTGGTGCCTTACTGACCTTTGTAGAACTTCCGAGCAAGAGCTGAGGAATGTCTTCGAAAAGTACGGCCGAGTCCAAACCTGCATTGTCAACAAAGAAAAGCGTCATGCCTTTGTCAAGATGATTAGCCGTGCAGACGCTATGCGAGCCAAGGAAGCTATGGAAAAGAATAGAACACCAGATTCTCAGTTGAGGGTATGTCCAGATCTTAGGTTGAATCCCATTGCACTCACCCGCTAACTTCAACAGACCCGATGGGGTGTAGGATTTGGCCCGCGTGATTGCAGCGACTACCAGACAGGTGTTAGTGTCATCCCAATCAGCAAGCTCACAGATGCCGACCGAAAGTGGATGTTGAGTGCCGAGTATGGCGGCAGTGGTGGAAAGCCTATCGAGTCTGGGATGGTCGTTGAAGAGCCTGATATTGAGATCGGCCAGGGGGTCTCTTCTAAAGCAATCAGTCGTCGGATGCAAACCGATAAGGGCGGCAGCAATGGCCCGAAATCAAGCCGGGATCGTGATGAAGAAGAAGGTGGTGGCGGCGGTCAACGATTTCGCCGTGGTGGTGATCGAGACCATGGCCGAGATGATGATCGTCGAGGTGGAAATCGCAGAGACCGCGATCAAGCTGTCAGCGCACCCCCAAGTATGCCTGCAGTCCCTCCTTTTTCTATGGCTGGCTTCCCTTATCAACTTCCATCTCATCCAAATGGCTTGCCAATGTTTCCTCCTGGGTTCGTCTTCCCTGGTCAAGCTACAACCCAACCACAGCAACCCCCTCCTCCAGGACATCGCTCGTGAGGGAATTGCAAGCTGCTTAGCCATTATGACCCGTCTTCCACCTTGCATCTCAACGACATCATGGGCAGATAAGTGATTTATTCTCTGCGCAATTTACTTTTTGACCTCGAAATCAATGAGCTTGGGGGGAAGTCATGGACGAAGAAGCACTATGGTTTCATTCCTTTGCCTTTACTGCATGGCGGCGGCGTCTAGGAATTCATTGCATTACTCATGAGGAAATTCGTGTTCTGGGGGGCACGACTTTGCAGAGGCTGCATGCTTTCAGTCTTTAAAATAGCACTTCTAATGCCAATTTTCTTCTGGGGGAAACGAAACTAGGCAACGGGACGTTGCTTAGTATCTTCCGTACTTGAGGACCCCTATCTATCTAAAAACAACTACAACAAAAATCATTAAACTGACATATTCTTTCCGCATCTATGATGTGACTATGACAGCAACTATGCTCCCGAGACCTTGATAAAACTACAGCACAGTCTCATAACTTCCACTGATGTGAGCAAGGCTACTTGCAGAACTCTGAACCACCGCCTCGTCTTGACCAGCTCTAGGCCATGATGAAACCCTGAAGACCACCACGGGAACGTTTCAAAATCCAGATCTCGGAAAGGGACCTTGCATCGGGGAACTACCATTGCGGCAATATCCTCCCAGCACTCGTGCTACTCGTTCAATTCCTCCAGATTTCTCCTCAACTCCGTCGCGGAAGATTTTTCGTCTCATGCATTCCTTCCGCACCCCCACACAGATGCAATCCCCCGCGTCTCTAAAGCAGCGCACAAGAGCCATGCAGCTCGCAAAAAGCAGCCACGTCGTGGCATTCAACACCGCAGCCTGAATGGCCTCTCGTCAATCTGCATGTGCCAAAGCCTCTTCCGTCACAGCCTGCAAACGTGGTGCACTTACTCAGGCCTTGATGCGGGGTTCTGCTTCTGTGAACAACCAATTACAAATTTCAGATGAGACACTGTGCGTCCGGAGAAGCCGACCCGATCTCGGTATCTGGCGGTTTTCTTGCAGAACCTGTGGGTGAAAATATGGGTGAAAATGTGCATTTTTCGAGATGTGTACATCCTTAAGCTCCTGGTAGTTGGTTCGTACTGGTATGCCGGTGGCTCCGTGGGGATTTTCAGAAGCTGATATTGCGAGAAATGACCCCACCAAATGTTTATTAATGAAAGTGGTTGCTGAGAACTATTGGATGTTACCTTTTCATGCGCTGACCATATTGTGCAACTCGTGGGAGCCTGAAACCAGACGTGAAATGTAAGTACTTTGATATCCTCGAAACGGAGAGGAAAATAAAAATAAGGTGCTCCTCTTGATTATCATGTTTCTTCTTTTACTCTTCTCTTCTCTTTCTCTTTCTCTTTCTCTTTTCTTTTTTGTGGGGGAGGGACGCTAAATGGTATTTTGCTCGTGGGAAAGTTTTGAATCATTGTGCTATTTGGGGCAATACATATACATTTCTACATATTGACTCCATTACCCTGCCGTGCGGCATAAGTGTGCGCTTAAATCCCATCTCATTGACCATTAATAGCAGTGGCCTTCTTCCTCTCACCGAAAATAGCGAAACGAGGCATCAAGTCGCTCTCGAATCTGTAATCCCAATCGAAGTCGACCCCTGCCTTTGCTAAGGCTGAATCCAGTGCAAGATTCCTGGAGTGCAATACTAGGTTAGAGCATTGTACTGGGGGTATTTTTGGAAGCTCGGAACTATGGCCGTCTTGCGATGTTTCGTATCTCTGTACGGCCTGGAATTCGGGTAGTAGCGGTTTCGAGGCGTCGCTCTCTTCGTGGGCCTCTAATCGAAAATAATTCGTCTCGGCGTAATTGGGACCTTGAACAGCACCAACCCCAGGGTCTGAGTGTAGACTCAATCGTCCTTCTCTTATGAACTCCACGGCCAGTTCTTGACCAGTCTTTTCGAGATCTTCAAGTGCTTCTTCGGCTTCGGAATGTTTCGGGGGTGGTGGCTCTCGATGGGGTCTAATGACTTTTGGCCGCTTCAGCCCAGCTGTATTGCATTGGTCAGGGGGTTCTTCTTCCATATCACTGTCGTCGAACCCTAATAGATGAACCTTGCCAGTCGCATCTCCAATCAAAAGCTTTGAATAATCTCTCGAAAAGGTTCCAGCAGTAATTCCGCCAGACACCTCGAGCACATGTCGGACTAATGCATTTCCTGGACTTGCGTGGATATCCCATGCTTTTACTCTACCATCAGACGATCCAGTGTAAAAGCGATGAGAGGATTGACCCCAGGACGCAAACTTCACACCTTCATCGCCGATCTCGCGGGGCAGTTCCGGTAGAGGGTTGTCGAGGGATTCTGTTAGGTGCAATCAGTATCCATCCCTCAAGTGTAAGCATATGGACCTACCACCATGATTTAGAACATGAATGGGCCGTTCTGTGTGGCTAGCAGTATCCCATACATAGCAATTACCATCTGTGCAGCTGGCAGTGACCCATGAATCGAGTTCGCTATTGGGCCTGCATAATTTAGCTTGGTTTCACAATTAATTTCTCTTCCAGCAACTTACATGATAGTGAGCTCGTTGATATCAAGTGCAGGGCAATCCATCGTCTTGATATGGAAAAAGGACCCTAAACCCTTCCGTGCAAAAAGTCTGATCTGCGTCCGGGTGTCGGACTCAAAATGACCCGCCGGGGATGTCGCAGCAACGAAAAATGGCTGTGTAGGATGCCAAATGACTTCGAAAACGTTTTGCGAACGTGCTGAGGATATTTGCACCTTCGACATATCATCAACATCCCAAATGCAGAGCTCCCCAGTGTTTCTTTTGTCTTCGGGAATATCAACATCATGTCCGGTAACACTCCGAGGCGAGTAGCCCACAAGTAAGAGATGGGATACACTAGGGGCTTTACCCCACTGTATGGTAGCTGGGAAGTATGCCCATTTATCCCTTCTGAAAAGTTCTTGGGCTTGCTCTCTCGCTCTATCGCCACTATATGTATCGTATGGCGAGTCGGATATATTCCCTTCGTCGAAGTTGTAAACCCGAATGGCGTTATTGCATACGTCTGCGGCAGTCGCTACGCGATCGTGATATTCGGAAGTAACTACAAAATTAACATTATTCTCATGCTCCCATGTTCCCCGGCATTCCATGGCCGATCCATTTCCAGCAACGGACCACACCTTCACCGTCTTATCGAAGCTTGCTGTGAATGTGAAGCCATTTGTCTCATTGTGAGAAGACGAAACCACGGACGTGTACAGCCACGGGTCCTGGGTTCGCCGCATGGACTCTAATGCGTTCTCTGCATTCTCTGCCGGTCCAACCAAGGGGCGAGCAATTCGATGATCAGAAATGGCAGTGAGAGTGTCCAATGCTAAAGACCCCACTCCAAGGTTCCCTGGCTTATTGTACTGCATATTATGGTAATCGGAATGAGCAACGGCGCCACATATGAATGTATTTCCGCCCGTCCAGCTGATTGTAGCGATGTCACCGCAGCAGTCAGTCCACTCACTTATACGAATTAGGCTGTCTTCGAGGCAACTCATTGCCTTTTCTTTGAAGGAATCTTGACCCAGGTGAAAGGGCAAAGGAGCTAGACCTAGGAATTCGCGACCTCTTAAATGTGATAAAACCGAGGGCCGATTGGATGGCTGGGCTGTGCTCAGGGACGGTACAAGACGCTGATGTGTGGTAACTTTGCCATTAGCAGCATCTCTCAAGAAACCCTCCAGCGCGAGCAGCCCACGGGCACGCAATAGCCGTCTTCCTTGACCCGGACCCGGCGATTTTAGTTTCTGCTGAAGAGCGTCAAGAAGTCTTGCAATCGCTGGTTCTTGGCCACTCATCAACTTAACGATCTCGTCCGCTGGGTCAGATTGTTCGAGAATACTCCTGCCTATAACAGGCTTGATAACTTCGCACATATACTCTATTTCCTCAGAGGAAAAATCGATATGCTCCCTAAATCCATACTTTGAAGAGCCATTCCGTTCTGCGAAGCTTGTATACGGACGGGTTGCGGGCGGCTTAAGACGTCCACTGACACCGACCCGTCCTCTTTTGATACCAGGCAGGTCTCTTTTCTGGAACCCTGGTACATCATTGCTCTGAACGGGAGTCGCTGACCCGAGCAAGACGACGGGTTTGTTTCTTGAGCCTCCATGGAGCGCCGTTGGTTGTTGCGTTGGAGTTTGCATATCTGAACCAAGAGAACTCGAATCATTCTCGAGGTTTATAGCAATTCCATAATCCATCGCATCATGACTGAATGAAGTTGCCGGAGAAGATGAATATTCTCGAAGTCTCCTGCTGTGCCACAACGCAGACTGCTTTGGTCCAACAGTTTGATCTTCAAAAATATCGCCCCCATCTTCCGAAGCGCTAGAGCTACTTCTTGTCATGTAAGCTCTCTCTGTCTGCGAGCGTCGTCTAGGACCGCTGCTATTGCGAAAATTCGATTGCGCCAACCCTTGGGGATCTCTTCGTAATGATTCAACTTTCTTCCCGGATCCCTGCAGAATTTCCCTGGCGTACTCGTTCACAAGGGACTCTGCTCGAAGAGCGAGACTATTCTCGTATTCCTCAGAGAGTTCATATTCATTGGCAAGGAAATTTTTAATGAAGCTGGGGTCTTTTACCAAAGCTCCGGCAGTCTGAAATCTGATTAGTATTTGTGAGCCAATGGAGAATGAGTATGTGTGCCCTCACAAATTCCCCGATTGCATTACTATCTTTAACTGAAAGCGCCCCTTGGTACTGGGAAACTGCTGACTTGATGTGTGGAAATATTTGCGTTCTAAGCACAAGCTGAATCTTGTCACTTTGGAAAGAAGAGTCCTGGCTGGGGTTCCCTACTAAGATTGGAGCTGCCGGTAGACTTCTATTGGCATCTTTGTTCGATACATGTGCGCTGACTGTCGAATTGATAGGTATGCTTAGTGGAGCAGTCGGTAAATGTTGAGTATGAGATTGAGAACCAGCTCGAGCAGAAGGCACAACGCTGTCCCCTGGTAGAATTGCTCTATGAATCTTGCGCCTCTTAGCAGTGTTGTCCGCAATAACAGCGCCGCTTCGATTTAAACTTCCGGTAGATAACTCCCGCCTGCGAGACAAACCTGTTCCCTTGATTTGAGATCTTGTATTGTTGTGACTTGGCTTCGCGCTCTGATGATCTATGGGACGCGGTCCCGCTGCTAGATAATCGAGATCGTGTTCTTCGTATGAGTCGTCTTGGTTGGTAAATGCTATCGGGGCAACAGGTGGTCGTGGAGCAGTCCGCGATGGTCGCGTGAACCTGGTACTGGACCCCGTTGACGCGGAGGCAATAGCAGAAGCATAATCGTCGTATAGTCGGTACCCGTTCTGGTTCCTTTTTGTCTTGTTTGAGTCGAAGAGCATTAAGCCATGGTGAGACTGGGGGAGGTCATCAAGTATCGCCGCTACAGAAGCCGAGGGGTTCACGAGTGTCTGTGGGAGACGGCCACGGTCACCGTCATCATCACTGAGTGTTAAGTCGATTAACTCCTGGTCCCTATGGTATCTGTGGCTTGTCAGTACTGGGTTGCCTTGGTATGCATAGCAAGTAGCGCAAAGTCGCGTTCAACTCACAACGCGTGGGCGGCCATGACAAACAGGAACAAGAAAGCCAGGGCACCCGTAGCAAAGGCTTGTTGGCATTGTTAGTTGCCGAGGTGGAGATGATTTTCTGCGTAGGATAATCCGGCAGAGGATTATTATTGTTCTTTATTGGATTCGCGCAAGTTGCGAATGTTCTCACACAGAGGCAATGGCAATGGCAATGGCAATGGAAAGGGCATTGACATGGGAGACGACACACCAGCCAATCACAGGGCCGCTTCACGGACCACCATATTTGGTCGCATCACAGCCTTGTCTCGTCGTTCTCGTCCCGTCTCCCCTGGACACCTGGACAGGTATTTGCTGCTTTCCAGGTTGTGGTGCTTTTCTTTTCTCTTCTTTTCTTTCCTCCTTTTTGTACCGCCGACGCTCCATGAGGCAGAACATCGTCTATTTAATTTGTTTTAATCCCGAATTTTGTTCTCAGCCTCAGCTTCCATGTTGCTTTTGGGCTGCATTACCGTAGCGCAGCGTCGCAAGGCTGAAAACTTCAATATTTGGAAGTCATGGCCTTAAGCGCACCTTCCCCTCCGGCGGCGTACCTTTCAATCCACATCTGCTGAGATAGTCTGGCCTCTCAGCTGTCATCTGGGCTACCTTTGCCACACAGGGCAGTTTGACAACCCTAAGCTCTCCGTACAGTCTACAGACCTTACAGCATGGAGGAAAACTTCCGCGAAATCCCCGGCTATTACTATGGTAAGAAGGAGACAACCACCTGCGCTGTTGTGCACTCTGCTAATACAATATCAGACAAGGAGAAGAAGAAATATTTTAAAATCCAAGAGAACAGCCCTGCCAGCTCGGCGTACTCGTCTCAGGATGTCAAGAGGAGGAAAGCTCGTGACGAGAAGAACGAGGAAAAAGCGGAAGCGGACGCACGTCAGAAAGGCCGGGTTCGCAGAGCAGATATCGTAAAAACCTCGCTGTCTGGTCATATTTTCAGGAGGGAGATCGGAAGGGACCGTCGTTGTCGTCTCGATGGTCCTCGCATATATGCTCGGGGGCTGCTACCTCGAGGCCGTGTATCGCCAGCCGTCAATGGCAATTTTCTTTTTGCCTTAAATCACCGGCCAGATTTGGGCCAGTCGATGATTGACATCAGATCAGGTACGTTCTCAGCGAAGGAGACCCTTTGTGCCCGGCACAGGCCAGGGTTAGAATCCTCTAATCCGGCTTGGGGATTCCATCTCTGCCCGGCGTATCGGCACATGTTCTCGGAATTATCTGATCTACCACATTCCATCAAGTGCTGACCGGGTTTATTTAGCAAGCCATAGTCAATTATTGACCGCCCGTTTCAATACAGACAAGTGTGTGAGGTCTGGAAGAGCTGGAAGTCTTGAAAACTGCAATGAATCCCAAAGTTTGCGTTCATCAGAGGAGTTATCATGGCTGGTTGAGCTATTTGGGGATCCTGGACCCACGACTTCTCTAAGTGTACACACATGTAAGCAACACCAGGTATTTATTCATGTGCTTCCCAGCAGCCTCCAGTTTTACTTTACGCGCGCCGTTTTACTCTCCACGTTTCTCAAAAGAAAAAACAACCCCCCTCCCCCCTAGAAAACCTTCTTGACTATGATTATGCTAACTCTCCAATGTTACTAGGCGGAGCTGTGGCTATGACCGTAAGCAACTCTGAGTATTTGTTCATATGCTCCCCAATCCCTATTGGTTTTATCTCATGTACTCCGTTTTACTCCATACGCCCCCCAAAGAGAAAATCATACCCCCCAAAACCTTCTTTATTAGGATAATACTGAACCCCCCTGTGTTGCAGTGGCTTTCCGGCTCGTCCAACTCTGGTGTCGGGATAGCACCGCCGGCTGGTAGTCAATCAGATGCACCAGAAATTCCAGAACGGCATGATGGTAAGTCAAATTGCTGCGGGAGCAACTTACTTCCAGAACTTATCCGCCTAGGTAAAATAAGTTCGGGGTCTGAATATGGGTTAACATTCTGTGGCAGAAGCTTCAGCAGTAGTTCTCGGACCGGGTGTGAACAGAGGGTCTGAAGCAAACGTGTTTTCATCGACGGCTGCGCCTCCCGAATCTCCCTATGCGTTCGCATTTGGGTCCAGTTATGGATTACTCATGGCAGACGTGGTAAACGTGCGCCTAAACTGGCTCCCATTGGATCGATATCCTCGACATGAGAGTCCAAAAGATGTTTTTGCTTTGGAGTTCTCGGCAGACAACCACAATGTTCTTTTTTCCGGTTGCCGGAAAGGTATAATCAACATCATAGATTTGCGTGTTCCGAATCATGAAAGGGACATCATCAATCATCCAAGTACTATAACTCATGTCCGTCAACTTGATAGAAATCGCATCATAGTGGCTGGCCTGAACTCCAGTCTATGCCAGTATGATTTACGTTTCCGGAGACAAATTGTTACTATGGCCTCAACTGCGCGTAGACCAAACAAATCTTTTCGCAACGAATCAATTACCAACCCTGTCCTCCAGTATCCTGGTTTTCACAATGATTCCAGCATTCATTTGGGATTCGACGTTGATCTAGAGACTGGGACTGTTGCCGCAGGGCAGGAAATGGACGAGTTTAATCCCCATCTTCGACTGTTCTCGTTATATGGTGGGCACGAAGGTAAGTCACTCAATCATCTCGACAACTTTTTTAGCCACGGCCAGGTAGACTGGAAACATTCAGAACATAGAGTTCTCACATCTTCCGAGTCATCATTGGTGAAACAAGACTAACTTCGCTTCTCTCTGCAGTACCTCCCCCTAAAATGCCACTAGACTTCAAAACTGGGGACAACGTGGGGTGCGTTAAGTTCTTTGATGACATACAGGGAAGAGCGAAAAGCTTGTACGTTGGATGCGGGTTCGTCCAGCGTTTTGCTTGGACAGACTCCGGAGACGATGATCCGTAAACATTTGGCTTTCGGAAAGTCGGATTGCCGAAGTAAATACAAATAAGATACCCCAGCCCTCTTCCCAAGTGCTCGTTTCTGAGGTTCGTGCATGATGTGTCTCTCAATTTAGAACCTTTTCCCATGATCTTGCGTAAGTCACAATTCAACGAATATCTTGCGTTACATGAACATTTTATCATTTTTGTTACGCCAAGGCTATGCACCACTATCTAAAATCCAACTCCATCGCAATGATTACGGCATCTGTTTTACATTAGAAAGCACGAGGCCACCCTTGATCGCCTCACTTAGGATGTGGGAATTCGTCCTCTAGCTTCAATCTCACTAGCACATTCATGCTCAGCAACTCCTGCACTAGCAACTTCGCCGCATATGGCATAGTCATCCTCGTCACACCCCGCGTACTCTTGCACGTCTGGCACCACCCCTGATATCCCATCAGGCCACAAACCTCACAGATATCAACTTGATGTGCGTCACTGCTTAGCATCAAACGCTCTAGCAACAGCTGAGAAGCTCCGTAGGCTATCAAACAATCGCGCTCCATCTCTCCCAATCTTAGACCTCCATCTCGCGAACGACCTTCTGTAGGCTGGCGTGTGAGGATAGCGCGTGGGCCTCGAGACCGAGAATGCATTTTATCTTGAACCATGTGCTTCAGTTTCTGGTAATATATAGGTCCAAAGAAGATATAGGCTGGCAAGGACTCGCCAGTGATGCCACTGGTAACAAAGTCCTTTCCGGAATAGCTGAACCCGTTATTGATGAGGATCTGGCCCATGTCATCGACTTTGCTACCTCCAAAGGCAGTTCCGTACTCTAAAGTCCCGTTCAAAACGCCGGCTTTGCCAGAAAGGAGTTCGAGCATCTTGCCAACTGTCATACGAGACGGAAAGCCGTGAGGGTTCATGATAATATCAGGTGTAACGCCTGAGTCGGCGAAGGGCATGTCTTCTTGGTTGACAATGATGCCAACCACGCCTTTCTGTCCATGACGAGACGAGAACTTGTCACCGAGTTCAGGGCGGCGAGTCTGCCGAGTTTGGACTTTGACCACCATCGTTTCGTTCTCGGTCTGCGAGACCATAATCTTATCTATGTAAGCGGGATCAGGAAGCTTGTATGACATTGGTGCAGCTTTGGTATCGTTAGTTCCGAAATCGGAGCCGATTCCTGTGGACGTTGTATTCAAGGGAGTTTCCTTGTTGATATAGACCTGGCCGGCATTGATTTGCTCGCCGACATTCGCCATACCATCAGAACCCAGTACTACGTGCTTCTTGATAACTTGACCTGGATTTTTCTCATCCATGGCAGGACCCACGATTCGATCTTGAGACTTATTGGCATATTTCCGGATCTGCGTTGCGTATTTGCGAAAGACCTGGCATCGCCCAAATCCTCGGTCGCAAGAAGCCTTGTTCAAGACTAAAGCATCCTCAATATCATATCCCGAGAATGACATGACAGCGACGGTTGCATTTTGGCCAGCTGGGAGCTTGTCGTAGTGGATCAACTCGATGGTTCTTGTCTTGACCATTGGCTGCTGTGGGTAAACCATAAGGTATAACAGAGTATCAATACGTGAGAACTGGTTGTATGCAATGACTCCGATAGCTTGTTTGCCCATAGCACATTGATAGGTGTTTCTTGGAGATTGGTTGTGGTGGGGGTATGGAATGAGTCCAGCAACTGCACCTAGAATCGTGAAGGGCTCGATTTCAAGGTGGGTTGTCCCTGCCTTGATCTCCGATTCTTTTAGGGCAATATTTGAGTCGTTTTCTTCATTGACATCAACGTATTCAACAATGCCCCTGTGCAAGAAATCGTCGAAGTTCATGAGTCCTTTCCTTAAAGCCTCAAGAGATCGCCTTGTAACCTTCGACTTCATGTTCTCCACAACAATGAGGGGCCGGCAAATTCGACCCTCGTCTGTTGCTATATGTACAGCATTTGTATGGTGGTTGATGAAGATGCTGACAAATTCAGAAACTCTCCCCATGCGTCGATATTTCCGGAATGAATTCAAGAAAACTTTGGGCTGTCTCGTAAGTGCAAGAGGCGTGCCATTGACGAACACAACATATGCACCTTCCTCATAAATTTCTTTTCCACTCATCGAAATAATATCTTCCACCCCAAGAGCCGAAACCAGCTTTTTGACTGGCTCCTCATCGTCATTTGTTGTGATGTGCGTCATAAGCGCCAAATTCTTGACCAACCCACAAGCCTCTCCCTCGGGAGTATCAGAAGGGCAGAGCATTCCAAATTGCGATGGCTGTAGGGCTCTAGGACCACTGACTTTTCTGGTTTTCTCAAATTGACTGCTGATCCGAGTCATCATCCCGAGAGCACTGATATAGCTCAATCGGCTGAGAACGTGCGTCACCCCGGCTCGATCCATTTTGAATCGCTTTACGCTCCAATTTCCAGTAGAAATCGCACGGTTCATGCCGAGTGTAATGTGATTTCCATGCGATTGCATATGGTTGAATGCGTCAAACTCCATCGCTCGATTCTGTTTTTTTAAGACCTTGTCAATGTTCATTTTCAAATCGGTGTTGAATTTTTTGAACAAGTCTTCGAAGAGTAGAGACAGCAACTGGCCAGCAAGTTCAAGTCTCTTGTTGCCAACATAATCACGATCGTCAACCAGGCTCGGATCGTGCATCGCCATGAGAACTCTACGGACCATGAAGCATACGTAGAGTGCTTTGGGTCTAAAGTCCAAACCAACCACAGGCACATGGGTGATGATGATATTAGCTAGAGCTTCGAGTCCATCGCTGACATGATTTCGACGTTGCGGGGCACCTTGAGCCTTGTTTCGCCCGCCCATCTTAACCTTTGATCCAATATAGTCAAGAGCTTGTTGCTGCGAAAATACCTTCAGTTTTGAGGCTTCTTCAAAATTCACAGCAAACTCATCCTGGTAAGTACTGTCCGTACCGGCCACCAAAAGAAGCATTTCATGATCCGATTGGATTCCCATTGCTTTGAGTACGATTACAATTGGAATGGCTTCGGTGAGAATATTATGTTGAAGGGATATCCGCTCCTTCTTCAACATCACATAACTCTTGGATTTGCGCTCGTGCGTTGAGCTTACACTAGTCAGCCTCTACTTTGAAGAGAAAAAGGATGGCGTTACCTGGTGACTGATGCAGATACGATGCCCTTTTTAGGGTCAGCCTCAACAATGACTCGATTTTTACTCAATTGCTCCTGCACCAGAATGACTTTCTCTGTGCCATTAACGATGAAATAGCCACCTGGATCGAGTGCGCATTCATTCATATGTGCCACTTGCCCGTCATTCAAGCCCGCAAGCCGGCACTTGGAGCTTCGGAGCATAATTGGCATTCTGCCAATGGCAATATTCCTCCTCAAGACCACACTTCTTCCGCGTAAGTATTTTATATTGACTCGAATTGGCGCAGCATATGTCATGTCTCGGAGCCGGCATTCGTTGGGAGTAATCTCGTTCGCAGGTTTACGGTCATCATAATCCAGACGTTCAGGCTGGCCCACCCAGATATCAGTGTACCTAAAAAACAAGTAAGTAAGGATTATCTCAGGTGATATGGGAGCACAAACTCGAGAAAGAACGCCGCATCAACGTCACTTGTCACCCTTTTATTAGCCCGGACAATGTCCTTGATTTCGTGCTCAATAAAAAAGTTGAATGAGTCAATATGTTGCTTGACCAAACCCTTGACCTTCAAAAACGCCGGCAAGAGATTCCACTTGTCCTTAGGAAATGTCAGAAGAATATCGAGCTATCACTTGTAGATATACGCGCCTCGGCTGTATTGATCGGATCTGTCAGGCTCTTTCCACCGTAAAAGGGTTCGAGTAACGCGGAAAAAGACTGCACGAAGGACGTTAGCAAGGACGCAAGTTGACCAGATTCGCGCATACATCATCTCCCCTGAAGACTTCAGACTCAGTCTTGGAGGTAGCCTTCGTCGTCCTGGTCCGCTTTCGTTTGGTGGCATCAGCACCAGCACCCGCACCAGCATCTTGTCCAACAGCTTCTCCAGTCTGCGCGCGCATTGTTAGTTTCCAGTTGGCAAAATACGGGAGAGGAGGGTCTACTCACCATATCGGCAGGAGGAGCAGTAGGAGCAGTCGAAGTCTTCGAAGCCGAGACCTCGACGGGCCCGGCAGCTGGGGCCTTCTTCTTGGGCGGCATCGGTGGTTTCTCTGGAGCTTGTCATCGAATGACTGATCTGAATATCCTCAGATAAAAATTAAGGTGCAGTGGAAGTGGAAGTGGTACATAATTCGTACCCCACCATGGTCCATGTGTCGATGCGCCGAAGCTAAGCTCGAAGAGGTGCCGGGGCCGTAGTGGTGGCCCCTTGATTTTGAGGTTGACGTTCCAATTGCTGTGGCGAGAGGCGGTGAGAGCTAGTGCCGCTGCCATCCATTCAATCCTACCTAGGATAGGTATCCGTCAAAGAGACTTTTCACTATTGCTTGACTCAGGGTCGTGCCCTACCAGAGTTTTATGGATATGGATATGCATTTCTATTGCAGTAAGGTTACGAGCAATTTGTTTTCAATTTTTGATCTGTATTTGCTGTACCGTCTGCTGCAATGAAAAAAAACCCCCCCCGAGTAGCACAGGACAAGCAGTCTTGCAGAATCCCTCCGGAAGGGTCTCTTTTGAGGCTTGGTGGCTGGGAGCAATACCTAGAACGAATCGATGGGGCGACTACTTGACACATTCAACGTGCGAAAGCACCAGCTTGAAGACTTATAAAAAATATCCCTTCCAGTGCTAGTACTAGTACCAGGACCAGTTAAACAGAAAAAGGCGGGCATTTCCATCACTGATTTACCTACTTGCCACTTCGTACTACAGTGTAGATCTTCATCCGTAGAGCACGCAAGTGAGTAGTAGCCAGCAGGCAAACGAGCCATCACTTCGAGTAAATGGTCTCGCCTCATCGAAGAACATCCGTCCCCAGGGTCTGGCAAGCAGAGCCGGCTATGCCCTCCAATTGGGAGGTCTGAGGATATCAGGGGCTGATGTGGAGCGGTACTTCCTACATGAGTTGCCCTTTCTTGCGCCTGTAGCATTGGGTAAATCGCACCGTGACGACCAGCTCAGTCCTGCAGCCGTCCTCGCTCCTTCCCCCTCCTCCCTCTCCTCTCTCTCGCCTCGTCTCTGCAATTTGTAGTGTACCTCTACTTAAATATCATAAATCAACAATGTATCTCTAGACGTTGTGCAATTGTTCTTCTACCTAGATTTTACCGCCTTCGTACCTAGCTCCTGGTGCTCCTGACTAATAATATCTGCTAGCGAAGCCAACAGGGGTCCGTCCCTCGACCACAGCGGAGACCGCACCAGTTCCTACACAAGCCTCTCTCTCTCTCTCTCTTTGGATAGAACAGTTCTTTGCAGCGCCTGGTTTCCAGGACGCACGCACACACCTTCTCTTGGATATTTGTATTTCTCAGGTAGATTCTCCTGCTCGGTCCTGTGCTCCACGGGAGCTCCCTATTTTCGGCTCTTTGGGATTGAAAAAACCCCACTTGAGACTTGAGCGGCGTTGCTTTCTCAGTCCGCGCGTGCTGGTAATCTGAGCACCGTTCTGACCATCTGCAGTGTTATAGTATACGAAAATGGCATATTCCAACAGTACAAGCGATCGAATGGACGAGTTGAGGTTTCATTCGTCTGGTCTGGTTTCTCCTCCAAGGAACAACGGGAATCGCGTCTCCCAACAGCAACCCCTTCCAGATGGACGGGGCGGCCTCATGCGAAGATTCACTACAGACTCAGGTCGAGTGCCGACAATTGGCTCTTTGGCGAACCAGCGTGGAGTGCAAGAGCAGCAGGATGTTCTGCTTGGCCCTTCGGTAAGTCGTAAAGCTATTGTCCCTTCGCATAATTGCTATTGTCTCCTAACAAGCAACCCCCAAAACTCGAATTCTATCTTATTTTTCAACCGAGAATTCTGTACAGTTCTTTAGCTAATTAGCTGACCCTCCAATCATAGACACACCACAAAGTGCAACTTGTAAGCGCCCAGTCCTTCAGAGCTACCCTTCCGAGACCAAAGGACCCCTCCGAATCCCCCTTAAGCACAAGCTCCCCGCTTCGATCTACCTTCCCCC
>Ga0247778_1000761_pt1 | contig 26650 bp, 24 predicted proteins | sample UWRJL049202B5_FD_179939 | JGI IMG/M metagenome (GOLD analysis project Ga0247778, IMG submission 179939) | Plant litter microbial communities from Arlington Agricultural Research Station in Wisconsin, United States - UWRJ-L049-202B-5 | ecosystem: Environmental > Terrestrial > Plant litter >...
GATTATTACTACACTGCTGCATTGCTGTACTATTGTATTATTGCATTACTACACAATACAATTTTAATTATAATTGTGATTATATTGTGTAATATATTACAAGATATATTACGTGGTGCGCTGCGTGGTGCAGAGGGATGCAGAAGTGCAGAGGGTGCAGAAGTGCAGAGGGTGCAGAGGTGCAGAGGTCTACTGCTTAATACATTACATAGTGCGCTATAGTAGGATTTGATGTGCCCTGTAAATATTATTTGTAGGGTATGAGTAATTAGAAAGAGAAATGGTGGGGTTTCAGTAGTTTTTAAAGATTCGTGTGGGGTCTGAGTAGTTTGATGTTATTATAAAGGCAAGCGAGTTGCTCATAATACCCCCCAAGAAGCGTTTGGTGGTAAAATCTGAGGCTAAAAACTGCATTGGAGACGCAGCTTGTTTATGAGTCATAAGGGCAAGCATTAGCAGCTACCCATAAGGAGCGGGGGGGTGAGAATCATGACAGAGGTTTGTGACTAGCTTTTCCCGAGAAGATTATCAATTGCAACTTCAAGGCTGAAGAAGGAAGATGGATCAAGACTGAATCAAACATAGCAACTCTAGAGGAAGGAACAACACAGAGGACCAGACATCCGGGTAAACCCTTACAGAATAGGTAGTTTTGAATGGAGTTTCCGTGATTTATTTCCTCTTACTTTTATGTTGAATAATGTAAGACGAGAGAGAATGAAAACAATCATATGCGTAACTAAACCTCCTCATACGACTAATTCTCTCCACAATGAACAAAAAATACATTAAAGAGCGTAGTGAGATCAGCCGGGATAGATGTCTTTCTCTTGTGGCCGCCGATCCTACTTGCAGGCGGGACCAGTAGTAGGGTACAGAGTACCAGTTATGCCTTGGACTTTTTGTTAGTGGGAAGTCACCTGGGAGAACATAAGTTATGCTTACAGGAAGAGCCTTGTAGATGTCCGTGCACTGTCGTCCATCACTATCCGTGAAGAAAACTCCCTTGGTATCTTTGTAGATGTTGAAGCTGTGAGCGCCATTACTGCCGCTCCTAAAACAAACGACAACGCATTAGAACAGTACTTGCAACAATTCTACGAGGAATGACACTTACCCAACCTTGCTTCCAGGCGGAAAATTCGGCCCTTGGGCGTTACTGTCGATGAGCCAGCTGAACGTGACACCTGTGCTGAATGTGCACTGCTGGTTCGAGCCCTCCCAGGGGATGAAGCCGCGGAAACATTCGTTGGCTGAGCTGGGTTGAAAGCCACATTTGGTGTAGTCGGTGCAATACTACTTATTGTTAGTTGATATAAATGGTGAACTGGTATGGACATGAAGGTATCCTTACAACTACAGCAGTGTAGGCTTGATTGCCACAGTTTAGGAGGTAGACCCCCTCAGTAGCCCGCTTTTCGAGCTCGTTGCCCGCTTCAGGGGCAGCAATGGGGTTGGCGACAGCACTCATCATCATGATGACTGAAGCTACGGCGGTAGCTTTGAGGAATTGCATTTTGGAGGATTTGAGGAGTGCAACGCGGAGAAGAAAGGTATTGAAGTCGAGGGGGCCCGCAGACTTGTTTGAGCAGATGTGGGGAGGGAAGTGTTCAGTTCGGGAGGATGAAGGCCGTATTTGTATTCTTGCTTTTAGGCTATTACACCTTCTATGTTGTGTAACGGTTTGCCTCCATGCCTCTGTCGCTATCCTAAAGCGACACTCGTTCAGTCTTACACGGAAGTTCGTAACGCAGAACTTGAAGCTGCAAGTAAGACCACGGGTTGTGTGCAGGCCAAGACTGGTGATAACATGAAAGATTCCAAATCTGTGAGTTTGCGACGTATGATTTTGGAGCATGGCTGTAAAACTAGATGAGGGGCAAATTTTCACACAGCTGAGCTCGCTACTTCCGTGCATATCATCTTACGCGAAATTTCATTCCTCTCACAAAGGCAATTTTTGGAGAAAGGTACTAGGAATAGACTAAGGAAATAGATATTGGTATAGATGACTGACTGGGTTCTACTTAGGTAGTGATGCATCTCGGAGGTTAAAAGAAGCAATTGCCAATGGCCGACTTGGCAACGGTGGCGACTGCAACCATCTAGAACGGCTTGGCGGAGGGCATGCGGCTTTCTATCCTGCTATAGACAATAATATGTTAAGGTACAGCATGTAGGGACGAGAATGAGAGTATAATACGGCCGTATTGAACGGAGATAGGGTGATGGCATGGTCAGGTAGAGCTGCAACTTGCTTATGGGGCATACTGCTTGGCGACTGACCCTGAGCTTTTGGGAGGCGAATATCACAACGGCAAGCGCTTGGCTTATAGTATACCCGAAAAAGCGTTTGATATTAGCATCTGAGGCTGAAATTTGGGTTAGGGATGCGGCTTGCTTATGGGACATGTCACATATGGTCATGGCGGCCAACTGACCATAAGCGGTGAGGGGCGAGAATAATGACGAAAGTAGTGGCTTGTTCTTTGAAAATTCCAAGTTGCAAATTTAAGACTGAAGAACATGTATCAAGACTGAATGAATCATAGAAACTCTGAGGCAGGAACGGCACAAAGGGCCAAACATCCAGGCAAGCCTCTTTCAGGTAGGGAAAGTACAACCACAAATACCACAACGTACAAGCGGAAGTCACGATTCTGAACCTTTACTTCTTTACTGAGAAATGGAAAGGATAGATCATGTAAAAATATGGTATAAAATGTCCTACTTCTCGAGGATATGGCCCATGGTGGCCGGCCGGCCGGGATGCCCGGACCACCAGGACCAGGATGAATCGCGACCTGTACTGTACGACTGGATTCTCTAGCTAGGGCTATATGTTAACGGCTGAATTACCAATTCAAGCTCATATATCATGGCCATATATGCAAACTATTACAGCCGTGAGAGCGAAACTCGAGGTCGACTGCGAGAAGATGCTGAAAATCCACGTTACTCTCATCCTCCAACGGGACCCAGCAAGCAACAAATGTATGACGAGATCAGTTTGGCCTGAGGAAATTGCACGAAATTCACCATACAGTCTGGATGATTGAGAAGAAAGATGTTGATATCACTAGCTGTAGGCAGCAGGAGAAGGTGTAGTTGATAGTACGGTAACCCGTTGTGTAACTTGCTACTACGGTCACCGAGCCGCATGCGCAGATCAATCAAAGCCGATCGCGAAATTTACACCAGCGCGTCCCTCTTCAACGCCTACCTCAACTCTCCCATCTTCAACAATCTGACTGTCGATAATCTGCCACATCACGAGAATCAACATGGCAGATATCAAAATCGACAAGAATCTCTTCCAGGAGCGTCTCTCGCATTTCATATCCGCATGGAAGGCCGACAAACGCAGCGGCGACGCGCTGTTCGGCGGCGCCTCCTCGATCTTGGTGTTGATGGGCAAGACCGAGGAATCTGCGCAATTCCAGAAGAATAATGCTATTCACGTACGTATCCCCAGCTTTGGCGACTCCAGGAGAGCCTCAATAGGGCTGCGACTGATGAGATCTAGTTCTGGCTTCTGGGCTACGAGTTTCCTGCGACGCTCTTCCTCTTCACCTTGGACGCCTTATATATTGTTACGACTGCAAAGAAAGGTATAATGTACCACTGCAGGTAGCACATTCACCGAAACTGACATCTTGTAGCTAAACATCTCGAGCCGTTGAAGGGCGGCAAAGTTCCTCTGGAGGTTCTCGTCCGAGGTAAAGACGCTGAAGCTAATGAGAAGCTCTTCGTAAAGATCAACGATTCTATCAAAGCTGCCGGCGTGAGTCATACCAGAAGCCCTGATCTGTTGCCTGATGGATATGAGAAAGCGGCACTGGTTATTGCGGATTTTGAGTGACGGCCCACCCCGACCAGTGCTGCTTTTTATCCACCGCAGGCTTTCTACTTTGATGCTGTATACTGACTATTTGGTTTACAGAAGAAAGTTGGCATTCTGCCTAAAGATACCTCCAGCGGACCCTTTATCGACGAATGGAAAAAGGCCTATGGTAACATCTCCAAAGATGTAGAGGAAATCGACATCACCCCAGCACTATCTGGCGCAGCTTTGGCAGTAAAGGATGAGAATGAACTTGTGCGTATTGTGCCATTGGCTCTGGGACATTTTCATGATGCACCCAAATTTGTCGCTGGAGTAAAAGCTAACATACGTCCCAGCGCGCCATGCGAACAGCTTCGAAAGCATGCATTGCCCTCATGAACCCCTACTTTGTCGAAGAGATGTCAAGCATCCTAGACGAGGAGAAAAAGGTCAAGCATAGCGCATTAGCAAACAAGATCGATGCCAAATTGGACGACTCCAAATGGTGGAAATCTGTGGAACTCCCGAGCAAATCGAGGATGCCCTCTGATTTTGATTCCTCACAATTAGATTGGACTCATGGCCCAATCATACAAAGCGGTGGAAAATTCGATTTGAAGATGACTGCTATTGTTGATGACGAACTTCTGCATGCCGGTGTGATCATTGCCTCGATGGGTCTACGATATAAGTCCTACTGCTCGATTATTGCTCGCACATATTTGGTGGATCCCAACAAGTCCCAGGAGAGCAACTACAAACTTCTACTCCAGGCACACGGACTTGTTATCAAAGAGATCCGGGATGGCGCAAATGTGAAAGACGTCTATGCGAAGGCCTTGGGTCTGATCAAGAGCAAAAAACCCGAGCTCGAGAAGCACTTCATGAAGAATGTTGGAGCAGGAATTGGTATCGAGACCAGAGATTCCACTCTGATCTTGAACGCCAAGAGCTCGAGAAGTCTGAAGGATGGCATGACCCTTTGCGTTACCACTGGTTTCAACGATATCGAGAACCCAAATCCCCAAGACAAGAAGAGCAAGACCTATTCGATGGTCCTTTCCGATACGGTCCGTGTAACACAAGGCGATGCGGTTATTTTCACTGGAGACGCCCCTTCAGACCTGGAAGTCACTTCGTTCTTTTTCAAGGATGACGAGGAGCCGGAACCAACCCCCAAGAAGGCTAAAAAAGACTCGACTGTCGGTGCTGTAGCGACCAAAAATATCACTAAGACCAAATTGCGTGCCGAGAGAACTACCCAGGTCGATGAAGGAGCTGAGGCTAGGCGCCGAGAGCACCAGAGAGAACTGGCTAAGAAAAAGCAAGAGGAGGGTCTCATTCGTTTTGCCGAAGAGACTGGAAATCAAAATGGAGCTGTTGTGAAGAAATTCAAAAGATTTGAGTCGTACAAGCGCGACAACCAATTCCCACCCCGCGTTCGGGATCTGGCTATTGTTATGGACCAGAAGAACTCGACAATCGTACTTCCTATAATGGGTCGCCCAGTCCCTTTCCATATCCAGACAATCAAGAACGCGAGCAAGAGCGATGAGGGCGACTACTCATATCTCCGAATCAACTTCTTATCCCCTGGTCAGGGTGTTGGAAGAAAGGATGATCAGCCCTTTGAGGATGCTTCAGCTCATTTCGTCCGAAGCTTGACTTTCCGATCACATGATGGAGATCGCCTTCAAGATATTGCCAACCAGATCAGCAATATGAAGAAAGATGCTGTCAAGCGTGAGCAAGAAAAGAAGGAAATGGAGGACGTTGTCGAGCAAGACAAGCTAGTAGAAATTCGAAGTAAGTCTTGTATGAACTCGAAATCATTACGATTACTAATAATCTACAGACCGCCGACCCGCTGTGATGGATAATATCTTCATTCGTCCCGCTATGGACGGGAAGCGTGTGCCAGGCAAAGTCGAAATTCACCAAAATGGTCTCCGGTACCAATCGCCACTTAACACCCAACACCGAGTCGATATCCTCTTTAGCAATGTCAAGCATCTGTTTTTCCAACCCTGTCAGCACGAACTTATCGTTATCATCCACGTCCACTTGAAGGACCCCATCTTGATCGGCAAGAAGAAGACGAAGGATGTTCAGTTCTATAGGGAAGCAACTGACATCCAATTCGACGAAACTGGAAACCGAAAGCGCAAATACCGATATGGTGACGACGAAGAATTCGAAGCCGAACAGGAAGAGCGAAGACGACGTGCTGATCTCGATCGTCAATTCAAAGCCTTCGCTGAAAAGATCGCTGAGGCCGGCAAGAACGAGAACGTCGATGTTGACGTTCCATTCCGCGAGCTTGGCTTCAACGGTGTGCCTTATCGATCCAATGTCTTCTGTCAGCCCTCCACAGACTGCCTGGTTCAACTCACCGAACCGCCTTTCATGGTCCTCACCCTCGAGGACATTGAAATTGCGCATCTAGAACGTGTCCAGTTTGGTCTCAAGAACTTTGACATGGTCTTTGTATTCAAGGACTACCATCGCGCGCCTTACCACATCAACACCATCCCCGTTGAATCTCTCGAGAACGTCAAGGAATGGCTTGACTCCGTCAACATCACCTTTTCAGAAGGACCTGTCAACTTGAACTGGCCCACTATCATGAAGACCGTCACCGCAGACACACATCAATTCTTCGTTGACGGCGGCTGGTCTTTCCTCAGCAACGAGTCAGATGACGACGACGACGAAGAAGAGTCCGAGGAATCCGCGTTCGAGATGAGCGAGGAAGAGCTCTTAGCCTCCGAGGAGAGCTCCGACGAAGAAAGCGATTTCGACAGTAATGCCAGTGCGGAGGCCAGCGATGTAAGCGATGATGGAGAGTCTGAGGGCGAGGACTGGGATGAGCTTGAGAAGAAGGCGAAGCGGAAGGATCGAGAAGGTGGGCTTGAAGAAGAAGACGCGCCAAAGAAGAAGAGAAAGCATTAGTTCATTTTCCTGCAATGCTTTCGAATCTTCAAAATCTTCATCCGCGTCCGAGACATTCTCTCCTCCTTGGAAGTCGGTCTCTACATTCCCTGCACCTAGACGGGTGCTCGGTGGACCTTTTCCCGAATTGTATTATTGGGTGGACGAGCTCCGGGCGTTTCGGTTCAACGAAAAAATGAAACGGGTGTATTTCCATAGCAGCTTTTTTTATGAAATGGTATTTCATCTTATGGTGATGGATGGAGGACAGCGGCAATGTTAGGTGGCTAGCTGTCGCTACAGATACAGATAATTAAAACGATGACTGCACATTTAAATCTCTCGAGGGGTGGCTACTCGTTTTTAATGCACTGGGATGCGTGCAAGATCAAAATACACCTCTGGGCTTACCTAAAAAGTACAACATCACTCACTATCACTACCATTTTTACATCCAGCAATGGTTATTCACCTCTCACGAACCAACGAAATCTAAAATCATAAAAGAGGTTCATTCTATACTATGCAAAAACAACATAAAACAATATACCGCGAGTTTCAAAAAGCAGACCCATTCCCAAATTTCTCTGTAATCCACGTTCCTCTTCTCGTGAAATTCAGGACTGCTTGCATATGCGCCAGGACCGCTTTGCCAAACCAAGTTGAACGAAAAATGAAAGGGTTGCTCCTACTACTATACAGCACTTCTTCCCCGCCCCTTTCCCCTCTTTTGCCCATCATCTCTTCCCTCAATCTTTATCAACAACCAATACCAAAGATTTCCCTAAGGAGAAATACCCTAAGCCCTCCCCTCACCAGCAAGCACCCCATCCCTGCCACTCGTCATAGCTCCTCCCCCGGCATTCGGATTCTCATTATTCCAACTCAAATACGTATGATCGCCCAGCTTCCTCGGACGAATCAAATGTGTAACTGTGAAGATCGCACCGAGCACGATGCAGATGCCGCCGACGATTACGTAGGCGATGCCGAGGAAGGGGTTCTTGCCGCCCATTACGGTGCGTGTGGAGATTACGATGGATTTCGTGCCGCCGTATTCGGTTACGTTGAAATCTGGGGAGAAAGGGAGTTAGGTAGTGTTGTTTTGGAGGGGGATAATGGGGTTGAGGGGGAGGGAGGGAAAGGGTTATACGTACTGTGGTTTACTACAAATTCATACGTCCCATCGATTAAATCAGCAGTATCGTTTCTCAGCGCTAGCTTGCTGAATGTCGGCAGGCCGGCCAGACGCATCCAAACTTGAAACTCCTCGTCGTTGGTGAGATCCGGATGCCTATCATTTGTATAATTTTCTCCCCAACGGTTCACCCAGTTCGGTGGCACGGCCACGTTGTTCCAATCATACTTGCTCTTGCCATATAGCTGTTTATCACTAGTCCATGATATGCCATTGTTGGTCATAGTATATGTCTGGTTGGGATCGGGCGAGTTACGGGGGTTGAGGAGAAGTGGGTATTCGAATGTATCGTTGAATTGCGAGTTGGCTGCTAGACCGCAAGGGTAGTAGGGAACTTCTACTCCGTTGACCGTTGTGGTTGTTAGGGGTGTGCAATCGCTGCTGTGGATAGCGCTTGCGGAGACGGCTTTTCCGGACAACTGGTCGGTGTTGAAGGACTTGGCGTATCGACGGTGATTCTGGTAGAAGTTGGTGAGTTTGTAATAGTATAGAATTGGTGCTTTCATCGTATTTGGGATCTGGATCTTGATGTGGCATGCAGTAGTAGGCGTTGTTATCTGGCTGTCGGGCCATGTATAGTTCGTCGCTACGCGCTTCCATAGTGGAGGATCTTGTTTGGCCGATGAGGAGGAGTTCTTTGTAAAGTGCATTTGGACATTGCCGGAAGGCATGTTGCCGTAATCGTTTTCGGGGGCGTCTAGGTAGCATCTTGAATAGTCTACTATAACTTCTTGGACCTATTCTCAAGTCAGCTTGATCCAAACTCTCTCAGGGCAGTGCGAGAGCACTTACTACCGAGCTGGCATATAATAACCCTCCTCCAAGCGGCGCGAATATTATACCGATGGCGAAGAATAACGGGAGGACAGTCTTAGGAGTGAGAATCGGTCTGTTTCCCCGTCAGCTCAACTTCGCGCATACTGCCAGCGCCCCATTCCACCTACTGCCATGCCTTCAATCTCTGCTGTCTAAACGCCGTATCTGCAATCTGTCAGTCCTCTCCCAGAGTCGCATCACGAGCACGCGCTCACTTGCTGGCCTCCTGCTCTTCTGCTTCTTGTCATTGACTTGGTTATGCGGATCTTGGGAATCGATGGAGTCTTCGTGCCCCATTGGCGGTTGTGTGTCAGCCATCGTGAAGGAATTTCGAGATCATGAGCCGGCTCTATCCGGATTGTCGTCTCGATGGCGTGGGGTTTGGTGGTTGGAGATGGCTTCAACGTTCGTCGTCGCGATCCTTCAATGCTGCCGTTGTTCCCGCCGCAATACGAGCTAGGATGTTTGTAAGCACAGCCACACGTCCTGAACGGCTAAACGATAAGCCACCAAAAAAGGGGTCGAGCTAATATACACTACTAGTATTCTTTAAAAGCACAATAATCACTATTTTATTCAAGATGAGATGGTTACTTGTTGAATATATTTTCATTATTCGCACAACTTTGTTAAGAAAACCAAATACTTAATTGTTTCCTAACAACGTGACAATTTTCTATCATATGCAAATCTAGTTCCTTCTATACAGTAACTCCAAAGCGCTCCAGCAAGTCCAAATATGCAGGGTATCAATTTCCCAAGCTCCGGCAATGCAACTCCTTTCCCAGCAAACTAACAAGTCTCACTCATCTCTAAAGATATAAGCACCTCCAGGCCTCATCGCCTCTGCATATCTTTCCTCCACCAGTCGCCGCACATACTCCTTCGATTTCTCACGATTCTGCAATTCTTCTTGCGTAGTCGGGAAATCCGCCTCCCAGAAACCAGGTGGGCTTGGTCTCCTGTCATAAGCATGCCGATGTCTGCCGTTCTTGTTTGCAAGATCCCGGGTCTTGGCTTGAAGCAACATTTCTTTCCTCTCCTCTGCGCTCATATTGTTGAGTTTATAGGCATTATCGCCCATAAATTCTTCAAGCAACTCCTGGTCCCGATCCTCTTGTGACAGCGTGTAGGGTCTGTCGCTTGCCGTATCTTGCAACAATTGAGCCAATGCGCGGAACTTGTTACCGCAACAGTCGGGCCTGGTACAACCAGGGAGACATCGACGTTCATCTTTTTTGCGAACAACATCTTTGAAGGCGTAGTCGTAGCCTTGATTATAAGCTGGATTGACCTTGAAATCTTCTAGTCCCAGCACTCCTACTGGTCGAGTCCGCAAAGGCTCGTTTCCAGGAGTGTCCCATTGTAGTCCCATAGCATTTGCGCGAGGACGTGGGGTTCTTTTCGTAGACGCCTCACCAGGTTTAGGAGTTCGGCCTTTTGATGAAGTGGGCCTTGAATGTCCAGCTGAATCTCTTGATGTCGGTCTCGATCCGTTCATTGGAGTCTTAGGGTGTTCTCTATCAGGCCGCGATATATGATCGGCTCGGTCGCCTCGAATCCCTGGAGAAGGGCGGGTTTGTTCCACGGGCCCTCTCAAAGATCCTCTAGAGGATGGTCGAGATGGGTCGACTGATACTCTGGGTGTGCCTCTGGATGAAGGACGGGTAGGCTCCAGAGAGCCTCTAGACTTTCTAGAATTGTTCGAAACTGCACCATCAGACTCATAGCCAATGGTATTTTCTACTTCGTGAGCCAACCCGGAGGTAGCTGACGCTTTTGACCGTGTGTGTTGATTGATAGCCTTTGGAGCTTCGGTTCGATTGACCTGAATAGGGCTAAGTACACGTTTCGGCGGAGATGGTTTGGACAGCAAGCCAACAAGACGTTCAGCACCACCATTGGCTGTCCTTCTTGGAGTCTTTTGGGAATCTGGGCCATCTTCCCCCAACTCTCCAATCGCCTCATCACTAACAATGCGACGTTTCTTATGGGCTCTTGACTTATCATCAGAAGTTCGTGGTAGAATCTGCCTGTTGGTGCTCAATGGTTGAAGCGCAGACCCCGTACGACTACCTCCAGCCTGCCGTGTTGGTGTTTCTTGCGATGCCTCGGGTACTAATTCCGTTGCCAGATTACTTTGGCTCTGACTTGGAGTGTTGCGTGTTCGCTGAGAGTCGCTGCCATTGGAGGCATAGGATATTCTTGAAGCTTGTCTAGATAGCTCAAGCATGCGGCGCTGCTTTTTAGGCGTATCAACCTTCTCCCCGATATCGTCAAGATCAATGCTCTCGTTCATATGGTACATTGCTGCTATGCCAATCGGACTGCTATTGATCCGCTCAACTTTAACCTTCGCAACAGGTGTACCAGTTTGCTCCACCTCTCCATGGCGTCCCTTGCGTTTCTTGACGCTACGAGCTGATATGACGACCGGAATACCATCTGAAGACGGGTGCTCGGGAAAGGGTTCCTGAGCGGCTCTATCAAGCCCACCGCCTGGTTTCCTTGGGGGTGATGCTTCATCCTGTGTAGAGCTCGCATGGTGTGCTTTAATCGGGACGTAGAGGGTATCTTCAACATTAAAGTTTCCTTCCTGGAGAAGATTTGGAAGCTCTGGAGATTCAGCTTCGGCATCCTCTTCTAGCATCATTTTCGTAGGGCTGACGGGCACTTGAATCTCCCCGCGAGAAGGTATGGGAGAAGAAGTGATTAGTTGTACCGGTTTCGGTGATGGTGGCTTTGCTGTAGCTTCCCCTCCATCTAACTTTGCCCTCAGTCCTCGAATTTCTTCTTCTTGTTTCCGAATTTTCTCTGCCCTCCTAGCGAGTTGTCCATCCTGACGCTCAACATGCACAGTGAAGTCCTTAACCTTATGCCTCTCTTTCCTGAGCTCATCCTCGAGAACTTGTCTTGCATTTTTGAGGTGCTTATAAGTTGCTGAAACTTGGTTGTACTTCAGGATATGTTCGTTGCACTTCTCCACGAGAGCATTGTATTTCTCTCTCGCAACGGCATTCGATTCGTGGTCCTCGATTTTTTTCACAGATGACGGCGGTTCACTCCCTCTCGGAGTTAGCGGATCTGCAGGTGTCCCAACATTCTGCAATTTCTGTTGCTGGAGCGCCCTTTCTAAAGCTGCCGCCAGACGTGCATTCTCCTCCCCCAACGCCTCCACTCGCAGAGATGCATCATTGTATCCTTTCAAGTCCTCCGTAAGACGTGCATTCTCCTCCTCAAGCAGTTCTGCTTTGACGTTTCTCTCTCGAAGGTAACGAAGCTCATCGCGTGCGACAGTCGTGAAATTCTCGTCATCGAGTTCTATTACGACGTGAATTAGCCACATTATTCGGGTCAACAAGTGTAGAAATTCACCTACCAGCAGTTATATTGCGGTCAATTCGGTTGCATATTCTGGTGATTTGGTCCAACAGGTCGTCTCTTCCCGTCCTCCAACTCTCCATCGTGGTGGCGCGTGTTTTGGTGTCAATCCATGTTTTTCGAGGTTGGGAGACGCGTTCAGGCAAGTCGCGTACGTGAACCGATGAAAACCCCGCCACCGGGCCGACATGGTCCTTGCTTCCCCTTCAGGCCAACATCACTTCCTCTTGCAACATCAAATTTCGGAGATTGTTCAACTCCAACATCAAGATCCAACTCTCCCAAGAAGTCTTGATGGCAAAAATAGAAATTGTTGATTTCACTAGTTTTCTGTTTCCTGCATTTCTTCGCAGGAAGTCCTGCTGCTGGAAGTCCAGATCGATCTCGGCCCCGCACTGGGCGGGAGGGATAATACATATATCCGTTCCTTGCACGATGTCCTTGTCCATGTACTTGCAGAATTTATCATACTCTCCATGCGGACCTATCAGAATTCGTTTGTGTGTCCCAACGTTGCAGACTCTTGGGCTAGTCCATTTCGACGTTCACCTAGGTGGTTCCCTCATCGTTCCATGGCACCAACGTGCTCATGGACCAAGAGCAGGATTCGCGTCCCCAATGTATAATTTTATCAATTTAATATTACACTGAACACGGTAATTTCATCTGCCGTCCTTTGTATCTCCCGACCGAACGACCCCAATTGTGGAATCCGTGCCTGTTGATCAGGTCCTGTTGGACGGAATTTTTTCCTGCACGATTTATCCGGCGTGTAATTCGGGATCTCCAGATCTTCATTTTAAGCTTGCTTGTAGCCAAGAGTCCTTACACGGCTCTGAATGGTACGTTCCATTTATAGCCGCACCTGCCTTGTCGTCTGTCGGATAATTCCCACGTGGGAATCAGGCTTCTCCGCAAAACCGTGTATTCATTTAATATATTGGGTTTCCCTTCGTAGTCTAGACAAGGAAATTGTTGCTGCCTCCAATTTGGATCAATAGAAATTTCTGTTCGAGTTTCAGGCTATTGATATCATCATGCCAACTAGTGTTGAAAAACCTTTGTCCGATTGCAACCTGATCAGATGCAACGAGCCAGCGCAATAATGCCGTGGACATATGATAGAAAAAATCGGAAGGGGTCCCCTTTCATCCATATTGCATATTCATAATCCCATATAAGTTTCAAGTATATAGTACCGGTACCCCAAAAATTCGGTTCGCAGGTCGATATTCTACCTCTCCACGTCCACATATTTCTAAAGGGTCTCTCGTGTATACTCTAGACGTCAAGCCGCCAATTCTTGTGTAGCCTTCAACATGAGGTCAAACTCAGCCTTTGCCGTTCTCCTTCTAGAGGGGGCTCTAGTCGCCGCAGATTACGTCAAGAATGGCATGATCTACGAAGATGGAGAGCCAGGTATTAAGGGAATCAATGCTCGAGATACCTCGGCGATACCAACAAGTGAGAAAATCCGCCCAGCTTCTTTGCGTGGTGCACGTAACAGTGGGCACCGGAAATGAAGAGCCAGGTCTGACAGTCCGCAGGTTGCTTGCTCTCGATCGATATAGACCCACTTTCAATTGGCATCGGCGCGTAGGACTTTCCAAACCCTTTCGATAATAATATATTTCTAAATATCTGCGCAGAGACCCAAGATTTAGCTGGGACGACTATTGCACGACATTCCTCACTTTACCAGCAACCACCTCAATCAAGAGTGTCGTGAAGACAAACACCGTCGCGGCAACAATTGGCGGGACGACAACCGTATCAAAATACGCCACAACAACACTGTAAGTCAACCTATTCCCACCAACATTTCACATCTTCTAATCTTCCGAACCAGCCCCGGCAAACCAGCAGGCACAGTAACAGCTTACTGCCCAATCCCTACAACCGGAACAAACTGCGGTGTTCGCGGCTGGGGATACGCCACCAACAACGTCTACACCGGCAACGCAGACCCAGCATCCTGCCATCAACTCTGCCTCAAGACCGCCAACTGCGCCAGCTTCCAAGTGGGCGACGCCACCGACTCCTCCTCACAATGCAACCTCTACAGCGTCGACGCAAGCGGAAACAACACCATCGCCGGCTCCACTTCTCCCTTCACCTTCTACGATCGCGATTGCACTGATCTCAGTCCCGGCTGCGGAGGACCGAAGAGGGACTTGGCTGGACGAGATTCAGCTGCTCCTAAACCGCCGCTTTGGTTCCAATTGTTGCCGGTTGCGCAGCAGTATCAGATTTGTGGGTGTATTGTGGGGACGGATACTATGTATCCTGGCTCGACTCTTGTATCGACTGTCACTAGCACTGTGACTAAATCTATTGTGGTATGTATTTTTTCCGAAATCTATGAGTGTGAGTATGAGGCTAATGGGGAAATTTTAGGTTACGAACCAAGCTGCTACGGTGTTTACTACGTCTTTTGCAACGGTTGGGGGTGGAACGGCTTTTGTTACTAGTTACACGAGTGTACATTGAGCTGGGACCTGATCTGGATGTAATGAGAGGGGGTTGGTTGGGGTAAGGCTGGGGGAGGGAGTTGCTGAGTGCTAATTGATGAGAAGTATATAAAATTGGACCAATATTTACAATATAAAATCTTCGAACTTTACATCATCATTGTCAACTATACTTCATTTTATTCCGGTCAACGTTTAAATTACTTGGCAAGTGCCCTGCCCATCCATTGTTCTTTTTTTAATTTTTTTTCAATTCATCCCTATCAGCATGTCTTTCTTCACTCAAAAGCCCAACATCCTCCAAGCAATCAATCATAAGGCTCCTTGAACTGAGTCTGCGCACTTTACTACAGCACAATCCCATAACCCAGGAACTGCGCCCTCCCCCCCGCCCAATCCCTTACATTATGAAGCCCACTCTAAGCATCTCTCAACCCGCAGGGAGTAGGACAGTACTTCCTTCTACTCCTTCAACGTCGCCAGGCATAAACCCCGCAACCCCCTCAGCGAATCGTATCTCCAATTCACTGAAATCCACCTGAAGATCTCCAAACGACGGGAGACGAGGGCTGGCGTCTGAGATAGGTTGGGAGGTGTACTGAAGCTCGGTGTGGCGCTGCGGAGGTTCGTTGTCTTCTTTGAGATTGTGGGTTAAGTCTGGGTTGGCGTCTGGATTTCCTTGCTCCGAATACGAGTCTGAGGCCAAGGGGAGTGTCACAACTTGATGATCCAGGCTTCCAAGATCGTCTTCGAGCCCGTTGTGGAGGAATCTGTACTGCTGTTTGACTCTTTCGTGCCCATTCTCGTCATTGGATATCAGCGGATGCAAGAGGCTGGAAAATGAGTTTGACATGTCCATATCTTCTTGTATGCTTCGCTGAGAATTACTCGGGAGCCGTGGCAAAGCCTTGTCGATCCCAGATTTGGTAGTTAGAGGTCTTTCAGGCGGCGCTCTTTTGGGATTGAGGTCTAACAAAGACCCTTTCCTTCTCAACATAAACATCGGATCTTTCCCATCTTTTCTCAGCTGCTTGAACAATATCGAAGGTTTTTCTGCCATTCCAAATTCTATTTCCATATCATCGCACACCAACCATAGGGAGAAGCTTTCCCAGAGCGCATCAATTCCATACCTTTTCAACGTAGCTGGGAGGATTATCTCAGTCGTATCATTTGTTGAGATACGCCATGATTCGAAGATGACTGGTGAAGGAGGGGTCCTTGTTCTCCCATTCACGTCCGCTTGTCGACGTTGACCCGCTTGCAGCGTAGACGGAGACTCATTCAAAATCTGAGAACCTGTTGCGGTCCTCTGCGGGCTGTACAGCGGGGTATTCAAGCAATCATCATCTGGAGTCTTCTTACGCGGTGAATACACTTGTTCTGGGCGGTCTTCCGATCGCCCAGAGCCGGCGGGACTGTTCTGTGCTTTGGAAGTCTCGTGTTCTGGTACGAATTAGTGAGAAGGCATTGTGGAAATTTCTCTGGGGTTTCATACTCAGAGAGTTGGGGCCAAAGCCCCTTTGAATCCTCTTCTTTCCCTCAACTTTGAGCGTGGTTCAGATGGATTGCCGGCCGGAACTTGGAATCGGAAGTGGGACTGAGGTTGTGGAGGCGTTCTAATCGGTACGAGTGTTGGGCCCGGGATCGAATGGGGTAGTTCTTGCTGAATGTCGTTGGCATCAATCCTCGTGCCCTGGAGATTCTCTGCTTGGTCGGCCCATTTTTGAAGCAGGTAGTAAGGCTGCAGTTTCAAGAACATAGAGCATTCGCTATCCCCCCACGTCTGCCGTCGAAATCCCAATGGCAACTGGCTCTCATCAAACATCAGATTATTCATCCATATAGAAGTTCGCTTCCCTCTAGGTACATTTCCAAGAAGTGCGCTACGAGCCCCTGAAAAGAGGGGATCTTTGCTTTCTGTCGGAATTCTCAAGATTCGAGCTGTACGTGGCGATGACGAGGGACGAGGTGTCTCGCCTTTCTCAGGTCATCCTTTTGGATATTCCTCATCCTCGAGTCGTTCGAGGTCGTCTACCGTACATTGATGGGCGATGATCAGACTGTGGGTCATCGCTTGGTCGTACTCATCCTCTTCATGACTTTCGACGGATGAATTTCTGGATTCTCTGTGAGCCGAATATTTTAAAATCTCGCATTGATACTCCTCACCTTCGAGTCGCAATCTTTTGAGCAAAGTCCAAGGTAGTCAGCATAATGTGCAAAGTGATTTTGCACGACTCCAGAGTTGTCCGAAGCATCTGAACATGTGAACGTTTGAAAGTCCACTTGATGCGAGAAACCAAATCTACCGACGCTTCCGCACCCTTGCCGCGTGGCTTTCGTACGCCCTCGACAATCTCTTCAATCTCCTTGAAGACATCCTGACAGCGGGCCAAGATTTCTTGCGTGGTCTCAAGGGCAGTGATCGAATATCGATAGGATCTCGCCTTGGTGAGCGTAGACCGAAGCTGCTTCAATACCGAACAAAACAACGATATTTCGGTGCCTATTTTCCTGGCTTCAGTACCCGCAGAGCCCACTGAGGATGCAAACTCAAACAAGACGATTGACAGCTTGGCACCGGCGCCCGCGATCCCCACAATACTGGCGATTGCGCCGACAGCTTCAGCCATGCCGAGGAGAGTGGAACTTGGACGTCCATGACTTGCACTTATTTCCCTCACTCAAGGGCCGGTCACTCGAGGGGCAGTGCAAGTTGGTAAGGCTCTTCTCAAAGGCTCCCTTGATGCGGCGTAGCAGTGATCAGCTCGCAGTCACGTGCTCAATACCCCAAACCTGTCCTCGAGAATGAGCGAGCTTCAAGGAAGGAACACACAGTACTTTGCTCTCTATCTGTGCTGCATGCGACAAAGATATACGCCCTTCTTGTGTTGGGTTGTTCCTTGGGTTGCACATATCAACGGGGACGCGTGATGCGGGCACCTTTCCTCTTGGCAGCATCCTTTCGTCTAAATTTCCATCTTTAGACTTCAGCTCTCGCCTTGTGGTCGAAGGTTTTATTGATGGCGTTTCTCGAGGATGCTGCCAAGACTCAAGAGTCCATTCGTCTGGTCATTTCGTGGACGGGTGGATCGTGGTGCGGCTGACCTTGAGTGGGGTCAACGTGCCGTCTTCGTATTCTTTTCGTGGTCCCAGCCTCGTCGAGTGACAGCGCAAAGCTGCGTTCCGGCTTCATTTTCGAGTTGAATTGAGCCTCAAAGGACAGAGAGTAATCAAGCTTGCGTTGATGAGTATTTCTGTAAAGAATAGTTCCTCTTCCGTGTATCGTTGAGTCGCGTTGGAAAGAGATGCCGATTACCTGGCACGGTCTGAATATAATCCCGAATCGAGCCACCAAAGGCGGCATATGCAGGTCTCAGCCCAATGGATACTCCAGATTCGTTGGCTACGGCTCCGCCAATCTTTGTTTTTATGGTGCTGGCGAACGCCTCAAAGTACTAGAACGGCTAGACAGTGCGACTCAGGCTTCCCATATCATGCTCCCATGCCCGCATCCCGCCGGCCACACGTTGGGCGATCAAAATTCCCCTCCCGTGCTTCTGCAAACCTCTGTGCGCGATGATTGTAACCTCAATTCCTGTGTTGCGTCTTTTGGTAGTTTTTGCAGTATTCTGGAATGGAGCAATCGCGTCGCCTACTCAACCTCCTAATGCAGAGATCACACCTATGCCAAAGGTCGAGGTCCGCCAGCTGACCGACTTAGCATACAGCGATCCTCGGTTCGTCGGATGGGAAGTTCATGGTGGAAGCAGTAAGTTGATATTTCAATTGTTGTAATGAGTCTCACTAATTAGCTCGAAGTATATCAGAGAACATGCACCTATGGGTACACTTACACCGTCTCTAACAGCCATTATGCATGCTGTACCACTGACGGTCCCTGTTACTTTGCTACTGGATGCGCGGGTCTGTATACCGCACTGTTCACAAACGCTGTAAGGAGCTCCGTATCATGGTAAGCAATATTATATGAAACAAAATATCGGAAGCACAAGTTGCTAATGGAATCCTGACAGTGAGTCTTCGGCGGTATGCGTAACAGGCAGTCTATACTGGTCAACGCAAGACACAAATCCATACACATTCATTGGGTGCGGAAGCGCCAACTACTGGGTACGTATTGTTCTAATTTTGATATGCAGAAGTTGAGGAGCTGCGCTCTTGAATATGGTCGTCGAAGTTGTGACGAGAGCTCGGCCCCGAGGTTCCCCAGATGTACAATGAAAATATGTACTTACTCTAGTATAGGTTGTGCAAAGTCCTGATTCCTCTGGCCTTTTGAGCTGGACACCTGGAGCTGTGGTAGCCAACCCAACGACGCCAAAAGGGTCCACCGTCACTACCTCTCCACCTACAACGAGTAGCCCTGCCGGTCCCTCAATAGTCACAACAACACCAGTTCCTACTGCACCCCTCCCTGCAGCGGCTACATCGCCCTCCTCGGGTGGTGGAGGAGGCTCCTCAAATACCGGCGCGATAATCGGAGGAGCAGTGGGCGGCGGTGCCGTAGCAATTGGGCTCATCATCCTCGGCGTTCTGCTTTTCTTCCGGCGAAAGCGCAACAATGCGCCGCCCGCCCAGCCAGTCACTCAACCACCGCAGCCCTACCCGAACCAGCCAGGCCAGCCTCCACAAGACATGCGACCGATGTCCTATATACCGCCCAATTCACCTCCTCCGCCGTGGGATGGAGCGTATTCTCAGCAGCACCACTCAATGATGGCCGCGAAACCGCCAATGCAGTACCAGTATGAGACCGTACCCAAGGAGGACCCGCATTTTCAGCCACAACAGTACTCCCCGCAGATGCCGCAGGCTGTAGAGATGCATGGCACGCCTGCCACGCGCCCAATGGAAATGCAGGGTGCTCAGAGGCAATGATTGAAGCTGGATTAGGAAGGCGTAAACTGAATCAACGGAGTTTTATTTGGATGGGTGGGTTTCTGCGGTACAAATTTGCTTGCCTATCTTTACTGATTTAGCATGAATGATATTGTGTAATGACTAAATAAATGTTACGTGTTAAGCAATGCTACGGAAAGGAGAAATACCGTTGAGTCTGCAAGTCTGCTCATCCTCCAGCTTTTGAGTTCAACACCCCCATCTTGTAATATTTTTCCTCGACTTGATATATAATTACTATTTGGATTTTACAGTATGAAACTCGAGTCTGAATATTTGCAATCAACCAGGGACAAATCATCTCTTGTTAGCGTTGGGTTTCCCACTAATTCGTATTTCGTACTTCGGATTCCACCAACTTGACTCTCAATCTGGAAATGGCTCCTCCATTTTCTTTAAGTCTGGTCTTTCAGGGGTCTTTTCAGTCGGTGGTACTGCTGAATTTTGTGCTGAAAGTGGCGGAGCAATACGAAAGATCGACTCGAGTGATGAGCAGACTGAGAAGACCGTTTGTGACATGCGAGGCGTGAAAGGAAATATCTTATAGATGGGTTTCCACGGTATTTCGTATCTCGGATTCTGTACATTGAACTTTTATATTGCGCCGAGTTCATCCGAACAGAGGGATATAACATGGCTCTATGACTCCCCGAAGGAGTTTCAGAACATCTCAGTTCACACCAACCCTTGCCCTGTATCCAAAAGCAAAATCGCCATGAAGACCAGTCTCATCCTCGCGGCAGCTTGCACCGGTATTTTTGCCAATCCAGTGGATCACTTTCACAAATGGAGTCCTCAAGGACCGGGCGACGGTATGATCAATACATCAATAAAGTGAGGACTCTAATTTATTGACTCGTTGATAGTTCGCAGTCCATGTCCTGGGCTGAATATTTTAGCAAACCACGGCTTCCTCCCACATGACGGAAAGGATATTGACCTGCAGACCACTATTTCCGGACTGAGCACTGCTCTCAACGGCGATGTTCCTCTCATCACAAGTCTGTTCATGGGGGCTATCAAAGCTAACCGGCGTACGCCCAATGCGACGACGTTTTCTCTTGACGATCTGAACAACCACAACATTGTGGAGCATGATGCTAGCATGAGGTCAGTCTTTTCCATAACATCATTCAGTGGTCCCGCACACTCCCCAACCATCTCGTCCTCACCCAGCTGCGTCTTCAACTCGTCCTCAATACCAGGAATATTGAATGAGCTAACATGATCCAATACTCAGTCGCGGTGATTATTACTTTGGTGACGACCACACTTTGAACAAGACCGTATTCGATCAGACCAAAACTCACTGGACCAGCCCTGTCATCGACGTCCAGATAGCAGCCAATGCTCGTGCCGCCAGCATTGCAATATCCGGAGCCATGAACCCTACCTTCAACTTGACCTACAGCGCTAATAAAGGCTTCGGCGAGCCTGCTGCATACCTTCTAGCTCTTGGTGACATCAAGACCCACACTGTTCCCCGTGCCTGGGTCGAGTACTTCATCAGTAAGCAATCAAGTCAGACTCTGTGAATGATCGGTATACTAATTATCCTTTCGCAACAGAGCATGAACGTCTACCGTTGGAACTGGGATGGAGACGATCTACTTACACCTTTACGCTTGACGATTTCATTGCCGCAATGAAATTGATCAGCGATGCGAGTCCGCCCGGTTTGCAATCTGCGCCTGGGAAGGAAGCGCGGGAAGTGGGTATGCACTCTTTTCATTAATCTTTCGTGCTTGAAACACGCTTGGGTATAGGAGTACGACTATTGTAGTAGAATAGTGAGTTCAGTGCAGTATAGTTAGCCATGAAGTATAGATGTTGATAGAATCAAAAATTTGAGGATCGGCGCCTTATGCCAATTTGGTCACTTGGACTTTTCAATCCGAGATTTACACCCTTGCTCATTGTGAGGGATAATTCTCATTCGTGTATTTATCTGACCGCTAAAATATCAAGAATGAAGCTCTTGCTGTACTGCTCGATACTGCAAGATCGTGGTCATCAAATTCAAGGCGGTGGCCAATCCTCTTTGGGACATACGCCTCCTGCCCCGGCCATGGGTGCTATACCGAGTATTAGAATGCTTTGTATCATGTGAAGAAATTTGGGTTTACGCACGAAGTAAGTCTGGATTAAAGTGGTGCATCAAGCTAGGTATATAGCATTTGTGTTTTTCTCCATCCACAAAATGAGCACTCAAATACCATGTACTAGAAATAATTAGCATTCAAACCAGGATCTGAAACACAAGTTCAAGAAGTAGAAAATGATGGTAAGTACGTATCGTTCCCAACAGCTTCTCCCGTCACCGTGCAATACACACGCGGATATATGGGCGGAATATCATTCTTCGTCGAGTTCAAAGATGGTCGATCGTAGCACCAAGTATAACTTTGATCATTATCTGGATTTCCCATTCCTGACCACACAGCATAAGGGCGATATGGCCCACAGTACGGCAACAGACTTGTGTAGTCCAAGGGTACGTGATCGATCTCTAAAATATGCCAGGAGGGAATATAAGCACTACCGTATGGACCGCTCGTGGTTCGAAGATAGATTCGCCCTTCAGGATGATCTATAGTTCCATTTTGCCAGCAGAAGACATCCATATACCGAGGTTCCCAGTATGTGAAACCCTCCCACATTTGAGTGTCGGGGAACTCGGTGAAGTATGTGCCTGACGAGAAAAATAGAGCCTCGCCAAGGAGAGTTGAACCACTAGTGAGAACGTTCATTGTCTTGGGCCAGGTTTTCGGATCATATTTTGGATTCTTATTGTAAGTTATGTTTTGTTGCTCTGCTTCGTTTCGAATTGCGGGGCGCCCATCTGATTATCTCAAATTCAGTAAAGTCATTTTGCTTCTCAACATTTCAAGAATATCATACTCTCCGATTTTGTGTTCGGGTCTGAGAAGACAAGCTGTTCGAAGAGGGAGAACATTGAGACAATCCAGAAAAACATGCCAGAATGAGTCATGATGCCAATAGCTAGTTTTGTCAAACACACTTTACAATATTAGATCTACTGGGAGATGCCAGAGCATTTGTACATATCTATCCGGACCCAAATAAAACCACCCTATATTCGGACTATCGGCTAATGGAGAGATTCTGAATCAACGTCGCAGAAATATATTGAATGTGCGATTCGCACATCATGGGTAACTAGGTGCCTCGCCAGGATCACCCCGCTCTCGACAGAACTTACGCGTCTCATCATCACATCTGCTGATCTTTCATGGTCATGCAAATTTGTTTTGATTTATATCGGTTCCCCGCATTATCATGATGAATTTGCCCACCCAATTGAGCCTTTACCCACACATCTTTTCGTGGTGCTCATTAAGAAGGTTGTGGCTAATATCAATAGGGTTTGTTGTATTAATGACGGGTGAAGTTGAAAAGCTCGCATTTTGTTGGTATGGATATTCTCTCTGTACCAACCATTGCAAGCTGCACAACCTTTACTATACAAAGTAACGTTCCACGCATCTAACAAAAACCATCTGTTGAATTTCCTGGTTACATTCTTGCAACTCTCTAACTATAGTTGGGTTGCTTTCCAAAGGAATCTAGAAAAAAGACGGGACCTTCTCGTTGAATTCAAATTCAGATTTTTGGGCACAATTTTAAACTCATACGCCATGTTATTCTCCTGGAAAGCCTTGAGCGTCTGTGGTGCATTTGTAGTCAGCGGAACAGTTGTAACTGCGCAAAATGACCGTAAGTTCGGAATCTTCTTATACCCATCTTGCACCGCCGCGACTTGTCAATCAATGTCTTGAGCATTCTTTGGGATACTGACAAACAACCAATAGATTGGAACCCCCGGCACTGGCGCAAAAACATCACCATCTTTTTTAATGATGGCCATCGCAAAAGCTCCATGTTTCCTGACGTGACACTCGTCAACACAAGAGATTATGGAAATTCCTGGGATATGGTGCACTGTGTAAGCGAACCCCTGAATCCTCCATCTTTTTTCCAACCCTCAGTCTCCATTCTATCCTGGAGAGATTCAATATTTTTAGTGTTCTCCCCGTCGAAATATATCGCTGAACAGTTTAATGGGAGAAAAAAGTGGCTTGACAATACGATCGACAACATTGACCGGAATTTCTTCCGTACCACAGAAGGCTGCTATATCGACGAAGACGATATCGACTCAGCGGCCTATCGCCTAGATGATGGGATAGTGGGCTGGAGGGGACCTCTTCACAATTATACCGCACTCATTCCATATTGTGGGCCAAAGAGACCATATGAAGTATGGAAAATTGCCCACGCGACTGATCAAAGTGGGAAGGTGGATAATAGCAATAACAAGTGTTGGAGTTGTCCCAGTTTGGATTGTCCATCTTTTGCGGCGGCTCAGTGGACAGATCATACGTACTGTTGGATAAATGGACAGACTGTTGAGGGTAATACGTAAGTTTGACAGTTTTGCACTGCCTTTGACTCTTCGCTTTCTGGGAGGGTAGGCTGACGACTTCAAGACGCTGGTATGAAAGTGGGCATACATTTAATGAGAATGGTACTGCATGCTATGTTCCCAAAAAATACATCCTCGGGGACAAAAATGCTATTTCTAAAGCTTGTAAGTTGAGTCTCTTTTGTTATGTGCTTGAATATCGGGAGCTGATCTCTGGTACTCGTAGATATTCCAGGTGGAAATGAAGAGTGCGATTACTAGAGTGAAGGTTTTCCTTGCTTATTAGGTATCTGGCTATCTTGGTTTATGGGTCGAACTCAATACCTAATAGACTCGGAATTCAAATTGTACCGTCTGATCTTTGGTTGGGTCATCCGGCATTAAGTTCTCATTCGATATTCCAAGATATATAAAGGAAAAAGAAAGAAAAAGATTCCCTTGGCGAGGTATCACAGCGCAGCTAAGTCAACAACGGCAGATATGAAGATATCTCGGTAGTTTTGAAAGATCTTTGTGGATCCTGAGTAATTTGATATATATCCAAATGAAGATGACCATCCCCCCCCCATTACACATAAACTGACCTGTTCTGTTACGTCAGCAGCCGACGCCGCTAGCGACCATTAAGAACCCTAGATTTGTCGTTAGAAAAGAGACATCAATCTCCCCTTTTCTACACATAATCTCCAGGTCCACTGGTGACCCTACATGTTCCCCTTTCTCAACTTCGCGCCTTCCATAATCGGTGGAAGTGACAACAAATTTCACCACTGACAGCAAGTATGTACTTGAGAGTTTTCTATGATTATCTACCTGCGATTCATCCCGCGATGAACCCGAGAGGGAATTTGAGAGTTAGATGCTAGTGCATCGAGAACAAGTAGTGTGTACGCTTTTGATGTCGATACCTAGTCATCTATGCCGAAGGAAAGCTTTGAGATCAATTTGGGGAGGTTTTAAACACTCTTCCTTGACCCATCTTGATTTCATTGCCAGTTTTAATTTCCTGCATTCCAGCTCAGAAATCAATTATAGAAGTCATAAAGAATAGTATTAAAGAAAATATTTAATATAGATCTATTCGAACCGAAGCTTATCAGAAATATATAATTATTAGCTGAGCAATATTGAGAACCCATAGCCCATCCAATGGCATTCCCCAACATTCATCGCGAGTTCGACTTTGGGGCCAACGGTGAGACAAAAATCACTTCCACAACGAATCAAATAAAAAGAGCCGGCGTAAGAGCGAGAATGAGTATTGTATTTAGCAACAGTAGTAGTGAATATCAGTGATGCGAGTTGACAGCAAGTTCTGACTTGACAGCATTTTGAAATTATTCGATTTCTATTGAGGGATAATGATAGAAACCGTGGTAGAAGATAAAATGTGAGATGACACTTCTTCTCAAAGATCATCGGGCTTGTTTCGGAGTAGAATACAGCAACAGCCATGACGTCGATGGTTTATTGGCCTCCTTTTCTTTGGGAGTCTCTAACATCGTTCGAGGTCGGAGTTTATACGAATTCTATCGGAAAGCGGGGTCTGCCGAAGAAGAAATACCACAGGCATAATTCACCTCTTTCTGGTTGAGCCCTTAGTGTATGCATTGGGTTGAGGCATGATCTGAAAATGAGTGAGTACTGACCAGAAGATCGGGGTCACAGGTTCCACAATTCATAAGATTCCCTCCTATAAAACATCACCTTACCAAGACAACTCCAATATCTGTACCCAAAAGAACCTAGTTCACGACATGCTATGCATGTGATCGGGCCATCTCAACCATTCAAAATCACTCCGAAAACACTGCCTCCTTGAAAAACAGCAGCAAGTCTGCGCGCCTCTCTTTTTGGATCTTGGAAAAGGAACTTGAATTGGCGCGACAACAGCTCAAACCTTGACAGAAAATCATTTGACCGACTTTTCACCAAGAAATTTCTATCACAATTATGTCAATAGAAGTCACTCAAGACACACCTCCACACATCATTCATCACCATGGAATCCATTGATACCAACCCCTCCCTCCCCCTACATCTTTCCTGTCACCAATTTTCTCTCCTTGAGGTATAGAACCAATTAACGCGAGTGATAAATAGCCTCCCTGAAAATCTGCAAGCGTAATGCAAGGAGCGGCGGTGAATGCTCAGAGGCTGATCAATCATCTATTCCGCGACCTTTTTGACAGAGCATGGAGCATAAAAGAGACACCGTAATCGTGATTTCACCAATAGGGACGAACTGGAGGGACCCATTCCCATTTCATGAGCAGCGGTGGCAAGCAATCGTTCTCTGAACCTCTGTCCCTGTGCAACAATTGCTCCTGCCACCATCATCCAAGCCATTCCCTCTTAGACTTTGTAAGATAACGAGCGAGTAAACGGAAGGCGTGACAGCAATTCAACCACCAACCACAACAACAACAACAACACCACCCGAACCCCCAATACAAACCCATCCTAACCCTCATCCTAACCCAACCCCACCAAAAAAAGATCTTCCCCTCCTCTCATCAAACCCAAAGCCACCCGTACCACCACTTCCACACCATATAGACAGCAATTCGCGCCATTACAAAACTGCAGTCAATCTCACCGAGAACCGCAAGTATTTATACCTCCCCCCCCCCCCCCCCCCACCCCCCTTCCCC
>Ga0247778_1000762_pt1 | contig 26632 bp, 16 predicted proteins | sample UWRJL049202B5_FD_179939 | JGI IMG/M metagenome (GOLD analysis project Ga0247778, IMG submission 179939) | Plant litter microbial communities from Arlington Agricultural Research Station in Wisconsin, United States - UWRJ-L049-202B-5 | ecosystem: Environmental > Terrestrial > Plant litter >...
CCAATCCCCTGGCCATCGAGATCGACCGGGCCCAGGGTCTTTATTTATATGATCCTTCGGGGAAGAAGTATATGGATCTCATCGGAGGTATCAGCGTTTGCAATACGGGGCACCGGCATCCCCGGGTGGTGCAGGCGATCCGAGACCAGGCCGACCGGTATCTGCATGTGTTGGTCTATGGGGAGCTGATCCAGTCCCCGCAGGTGCAGTATGCAACCCTGCTGGCGGCCAACCTGCCGGCATCCCTGAACTCCGTCTATTTCACCAATAGCGGCGCCGAGGCGGTAGAGGGTGCGATGAAGCTGGCCAAAAGAGTGACGGGCCGGATGGAGATCGTGGCCTTTAATCAATCTTATCATGGATCGACCCAGGGTGCGTTGAGTATCATCGGGGATGAATACTGGCGGAATGCCTATCGGCCATTGTTGCCGGGTATCCGGCACCTGGATTATAATACAGAGGGGGCCCTGTCGGCGATCACGGAGAAGACGGCCTGTGTCATTGCGGAGACGGTCCAGGCGGAACGGGGTATCTATGCACCGGACCTCACGTGGATGAAGGCCTTGCGGCAGCGCTGCGCTGCGACGGGAACTTTGCTGGTGCTGGATGAGATACAGGCAGGTTTTGGCAGGACGGGGCACTTGTGGGGGTTCGAGCGGTATGGGATCGTGCCGGACATTTTGTTATTGGGCAAGGCCCTGGGAGGCGGGATGCCGTTAGGCGCCTTTGTTGCAGACCGGTCTGTGATGTGGGCGTTGACGGGGGATCCGGTGCTGGGGCATATTACGACTTTTGGGGGCCATCCGCTGAGTTGTGCGGCGGGACTGGCAGCCATGCAGGTGCTGCTGGAGGAGCCCTGGATCCGGGAGGTGGCGCAGAAGGAGGCCCTTTTCCGGGAGCTGTTGGTACATCCGGGGATCCGGGCTATACGCAGCTGCGGACTGCTGATCGCTGTGGAGTTCGATAGTTTTGAGACGAACAAACGGGTCATCGATGCCTGTATCGGAAAGGGTCTTTTGACGGACTGGTATTTGTTTGCGCCCGAGTGTCTGCGGATTGCGCCGCCGCTGACGATCACGGAGGATGAGATCAGGGAGGCCTGTGGGGTGATACTGGAATGTATCTAAAAAAGGACGGGAAATGGATGGTTAAATTAAGCGTTTGTTCGTATTACGTTTATAATATTTAAACGACAAAAGACCTAAGTCGGGTAGATAAGTATTGAGATTCCTGACCGATTAGTTAAGGTATGGAAAGGTTGGCTATGGGTGCCATTCTTTGTTTGATTTACGCGAACGCTCTTTTCGCCAGTAAGCGTCTTACCTCATAACTCCTTCAATAGGATCGAATACCTCTCCCAAGGTTTTTCAGCCGGGTTACCTCTAAACTTTATGTATGCACAAGCGAATTCTAACTTATAGCCTTTTGGCGCATATCAACAATAAGACTGATGCCAATGAGGGTTATGAAGGGATCTTTATTCCGTTGGTAAAAAGGGGGCTATCTAAAATGTGTGCCGGTGGTCAGTACAATGGCAACGATATCAATGATATCAAGAGGCATATTGACGATTTGTATGGGCTTGAAATGCCCGATACCATTCTAAAAAAGATGTTGTCACGCATTCAGGCTGAATTGAATAGTGATGGTGAAAAGAGAGTTAATTTTTATTCGGGCGGCTCTTTTATGATCAATAAACTTGTCTTTGATGATTTTGAGGAAGAGATAAAGATCAGGAACAGGGATTTGGAGCGGCTTCAACGGATTTATGATGATTTTTTACGGTCTCAGTCTATTGAGGACGGGTCTTTGTCGATTTTTGATTTTGTTGAACAGCACAAGGTGTCATTGGGGAAATATATAAGTAAGAAGTACCCGATGGAGCATGAGGATAATACTGTAGAAGCGAGGTTTGTGAATTTTATTAAGCCCATCGAGGAGTTGTACCATATCCTTCAATCGATCTACATAGGCTCAATTATCTCTACTTATCTTGAGTACAAGCCTGGTAAAATCAGAAAGGATGTGGAATTGTTGCTGGATACGAATTTCATTATCAGTCTATTGGACCTTAATACGGCGAATTCTACCTCTAATTGCCAACGGATGATAGAGATTGGGAATGTGCTGGGGTATAGATTTTCGGTTCTGTCTATTACCATCAAAGAGATCGACAGGTTATTAAAAGCAAGGGTTGACGGTTATGATAGTACTTTTCTGTCCAGGATCGTGGATCCTGAGGATATCTATAATGCCTGTGAACGGAGGGGGCTGTCGAAGACCGATCTTGACAGGATCAGGGCAAATGCGGAGGAGTATATTGAGAAATTTGGGATCACTATTATTTCGCATACCGAGAAATATGAGAATAAGGCCAAACATAGCGACGATTACGAGAGATTAAAGATTAAGCGGAATACCCCTTTCGCGGCGCTCCATGACATTACTTGCGCCGAGTATGTAAAAGAGAAAAGGGGTAAGATCATTCGTGAATTCGATAAAGTGAATTGTTGGTTCGTCAATAATTCAAGTACGAGGAGTTCGAATTATTTCACGGCTGGCTCTATGCCATTGTATATTAAGGCAGAGGATCTTTTGAATTTATTATGGTTGACCTCGCCGATGGTCAAATCCAGGATTTCGGTTAAAGATTTAGCTGCTATAGGTTTATCCCGGCTGGTTGCCACGACTCTGGTGGAGAGCCTGCCTTCGGCCGGAATGATAAGGGAACTGGACTTTAATATCCGGAAATATGCAAAGGATGAAATAAAAGATGAGGATGTGCTGCGTGTTTCAAGGGGTATTGCCAAAAGGACAGTAACCAATTTGGACAATTTGATCATGTTGGCGGACAAGGATAAGAAGAAGTTCGTCGATACGTTACAATCGGTTGCGAATGAAGAGAAGGAAAAGGAGCATGAGTTACGGGCGTTTCTCGTCAGCCTGAGCAAGAAATTGGAGATAAAGAGTGAAGTATTGGATAGGAAGATGATGGGGATCGATAAAAAGAAAAAGGAATGGGAAGAGACTGTCTTTCTTAACACTGAGCTGGCTGAAAGGAATAACAGGATTCAGAAGGAGAATATCCGGCTAAAAAATGGGGCCAGGAAATTGCTCAGGGACGAGTATGTGAGAAAGAAGGTGCTTCATTGGCGGCTGCGATGCTTTTGGTTTCTTCCTGTGGCGCCCCTGCCTATTTTTTTATTTTGGACAAAGATCTCTTTGTTTTTAAGCCAATACATGGATCCGATACAAATTGCTTTTTTGGCATCGATAGCCGGAGTGATCTATAGTGGCGTTTTTGTAAAGATATTCGCCGATAGATTTAACTCAGGTACTGTCAATGCCTTTAAAAGTAATATAGAGATTCCTGAGGATATGCGACCTCTGGATGATTAGTGAGGCTGGAATCCCAGAAAACAGGATGTACCGGCTTTACATAAGGGCGAACCAATTAAAATCTCCGATAAATAATTTTGACGGGTGGATCTCCAGGCCACGGGCCAGTTCTACGATAGTGGACAGGGATACATTGAATTGGCCGTCTTCTATCTTGGCAATTTTACTATTATCCAAATTGCAACTGGCGGCGACCTGTCTAAGGGACAGGCGTTTCTTTTCCCGTACTTGCTGGATGGTGGCTCCGAATCTCTTTTTAAGGATCTCTTTTTCTGCTGATGTCATGGATTGGGTTGGTTAATGGACAACCAAGTTGAAAATTTTTCCCGATAGGCATGTGGTTTAATTAGACCGCAAGTTATATATTTTAACACAGTCTACATAATTTATTTTTGAGGGCCTGAAAAACTAACACTAACCGGGTATTGACAGGTTGGGGGAAGAGGATTATATTATGCGCGCGGGGAGTGTCAGGGGTGGTTTTGGATGGAATATTTTCATCATGGGGCGTCATCATTTCTTTTGGTTCACGAATCTGATAATGGCGGTTATAGTTCAAGGTTAGATTGCATGGATGGAAGATACGCCGCCAGGATGTTTGATGATATGTGGAAAAAAAACTGCCATGGAGCGCCAAATTATTTGGTTAGATTTTTTGGATTTATGTAAATTTATGATGCGATTGAATTTTATAGCATATTTATTGGTATTTCCTAAGTGGAGAAGCAAAGTGTCCACTTCTGTTTAACCACTTAAATCAATTCTATGTCACAGTATTTAGAACGGTCTGAGCTATTCGATCAGATAATACGATTGCCGGAGGAAGATAGGAATGAACCCCTCCGTGTGATCCAGCGCTTCTTTTCCGATTACCGTCTGCATGAATGTCGGGACATTTTATGGTCCATTGTAGAGACTTGCCTGACTACGGACAATTCCAGTTTCAGCGAACCGGAGGAGCGGGCGGATCTCATGCTGCGTTATGAGCATTTGGAGGAATTATTGGAGGCCAGTTATTTGCTTTGGGGGAAGGGTGGGCTGAGTTGATCCATCAGTTTTTTTTAATATTTACTTGGCTGGGGACGGCCAGTTGTAGTATATTTATGATGGATTTTTAGAAAATTGCCGGATGATTTACTAGGGTAATTTTTTTACCGGACTAAATAAATCAATTAAAATCCTGGTTGATTCAGATCAATTGTATTATAATTGCCGACCCTTTGCCGGGTGATCTTCGACCGGCGCGCACCTTTGGACCACATGAGAATAGTCTTTCCCAATATCCTTGCAAATTCTAATATTGGTTAATAGTAGCAAATTTAATGGCCGTAGCCTTTGGTATGAGCGATAGTAGTTCAGCAAATAATTTCTCCATTGAGTTATTCCGGGAGGGCGCCCGGAATGAGTTCAAACAGGTATACGATCTCTTCTATGAGACGATCTACACTTTTGTATATAACCTGGTCCGGCATGAGGAAGAGGGCCAGGACATTACCACCGATACTTTTATTAAGCTCTGGAGACTCCGGGACAGGTTTGAGAGTCTGAATAATATCAAGGCGTTCTTATACGTCACTTCCCGCAATGCCTGTCTGGATCATTTCAGGAAGGTCCAGCGTGAACGGTCGGTGCAAAAAGAGATACAATATTTAGTGGATATGGATATGCGGGCGAATCACGAGGTGATCGGCGCCGAAGTCATCAGTGAATTATACAGCCGGATCGAGAAATTGCCCGGTACCTGCCGTCGCATCGTCAAGATGATCCTTTTTGAGAATTTGAATACCTCCGAAATCGCGCAGAAGCTGGGGATCAGTAACCAGACTGTGCTGAATCAAAAGGCGAAGGCTGTCAGCCGGTTGAGCAAGGCGTTGTTGCCTGTTGAATTGAGTCTCCTGTTCCTCGCCTTTTTGCGTCTATTCTTTTAGTTTGCATTTTTCTTCCCGCGGTCAAAGATAACCGCAAATTCCCGGGATTGGAATGACTATATATTGCTGGTAACTATCATTTTGGGAGTATTTTGAAAATGTTGAAAAAAAACATGGGTTTCGGATGGTTAAAAATCGCGCGCTTTCGTATTACCAATAGAGACGCTAGAAACGGCCCGGGAAATATTGTGTAGATCACAGAAAAGAGCAAACATTGGACATGTCAGAAGATTTTGATTACATAGAAAAAATTGCGGGGCTGATCATTCGGTATCATAATGAGGCGTTGAGTGAAGATGAGTTGTTGGAATTGCGTGTCTGGTGTGCGCAGTCGCAGGCGAACCAGGCGCTGTTTGAGAGGTTGTCGGACCCGGAGTTTGTAAAAGGCAAGATCAGGGAATTGCCGGATATTAAATCGCTGAAGGAGGCTGGCTGGCAGCAGGTGCGGGCGGTGATCGAGGCGGAAGATCCGGATGTTGGTGCAGCCTCTATGATCCCTGTTTCTGTAAAACACATAAAATGGACCCGCTACTTTATGGCGGCGTCTATCGCGGGAGTCTTGGCCATTGGGGCCTGGCTCTATATAAAAAATCTGTCCCTGTCGAAAACCAAGACTTCTCCTGTTCTTGCCTCCAACATTAAGAATGACGTAGCGCCAGGTGGCAATAAGGCCATCTTGACGCTTGCGGATGGATCCCGGCTTACGCTTGACAGTGTGGGTAACGGCACGATCGCGCAGCAGGGGAACATGGTGGTGAAGAAAAATGTTGGTGCGCTGGCTTATTCCTCCACTTCATTGCATGAGAAAACAGGCGCTGTCGTATATGAGCAGTTGGCTTATAATACGTTGACGACGCCGGCCGCCGGCCAGTTCCAGTTGTCTTTGCCGGACGGCAGTAAGGTGTGGTTGAACAATGCATCTTCTCTTCGCTATCCTGTGGCCTTCACGGGCAAGACCCGGGAGGTGGAGTTGCAGGGAGAGGCATACTTTGAGGTGGCCAAAAATTCGACCCAGCCTTTTAAAGTGAAGGTGGGGGGGGTAACGGTGAATGTGTTGGGTACGAGTTTCAACATAGCAGCATATTCGAACGAAAATATGATCAGGACGACTCTTTTGACCGGCGGTGTTGGGGTCTCCCGGGGATTGAGTGAGGCGGTGGTCCTGAAACCGGGCGAGCAGGCCCAGGCGGCCCCTGCAGGGAGTTTGAAGACCGTGAAGGATATCGATACCGATGGGGTTGTAGCCTGGAAGAACGGACTCTTCCATTTTGAAAAAGCTGATATTCAGACGGTTATGCGGCAATTGGCCCGCTGGTATGATGTGGACGTTGTGTATGAGGGGAATATTACCGGCCGTCTGTTCGGAGGAGATATACAGCGAAATTTGAATCTTTCGCAAGTGTTGGAGATCCTTCAGAAGAACCAGGTGCATTTTGACCTGGAGGGAAGGAGGATCACGGTGAGACCGTAGAATTTATCATTTCCATTACCCATTATACCTTTCCTTCCATTTATATCTGCGTATTGCTATGCCCCCTTTATTGCTGAAAAACGCATGAATCTACATATTCAAACCAACAAGGTATTATTAATCTGTTCCTGTTAGTGTCATTAAACCTATCTCATCTTTCAACTATTACCAACACCCGGTATTTGATGCCGGTCATTTGAGTGCATGTGCCTCGTTCGTCGGGGTATGCATTGCTTTTGTTTAATGAACCTACTAAATTATGAAACATGCCATCCAAAGCGTATTACAAGTTGCCCCTTCATCCTGAATAAGCGTATAGCCATTACCGTTCTCCCTTCCGGGAGGTAGAAAAAAAGCCGGAAGTGTATCAGCACTCCCAGCTCCAGAAAACCCTGTATCAGCAGGATTATACTAAATCACGCCCTTAGAGGGCGAACCTAAACTAAAGGTAATGCTTTTTTTTACTATTGCCGCAATGCGGACCGCCATTACTATACCCCGACAAAAAAAACAACTGCTGCGCGTCATGAAATTAACGACCTTTTTATTAGTGGCTGTCTATCTGCACGTTAGCGCCATCGGTCTGGGCCAGAAGGTGAATATTTCCGGCAAGGATATGCCGTTGGAGAAGGTGTTTAATATGATCAAGAAACAGACGGGATATGTGTTCTTTTATGATTATAGCATTTTTCAGGGGGCGAAGAATGTGACGGTGGATATAAAGGATGGAGGCGTCGATGAGAGCATTAAGGTTTGCCTGAAAGATCAATCCCTCGATTATAATATTGTCAATAAGACGATCTATGTCACCAAGAAGGGGGAGCAATGGGCTGCTCCGGTCAACGGAGAGGATCCTCCCACCAAAATCGATGTGAAGGGAAAGGTCGTCAATGAGAAGGGGGAGCCCGTGCCTGGAGCGACGGTGAAGATCAAGGGTGCAAAAATGGCATCGGCCTCTACGAATGAGGCCGGGGAGTTCGAAATAAAAGAGGTGGAGTCGAATGCATCGATCGTTGTCAGCAGTGTGGGGTATGAGTTGTGGGAAGTGAAATTGAAGGGGAAGGTGGCGTTGAGTGTGCTGCTGCATACGAAGGTTAGTTCACTGGATGAGACACAGGTGATCGCGTATGGGACGACGACGCAAAGATTTAATGTGGGGTCGGTGACGACGGTGAAGGCCGAGGATATTGCCAAGCAGCCGGTCACGAATCCGCTGCAGGCGCTGGAAGGCAGGGTGCCTGGGTTGGTGGTGACACAAAGTAGTGGGGTGCCGGGGGCTACTGTACAGATGCAGATACGAGGTCAAAACTCCCTTAATCCCAGTACTGGGGGAATCATGCCCTTGGATAATCCGCTGGTAATTATCGATGGGGTTCCTTTTTCTCCTCAGAATTCTAATATTAATCAACTGTCTTCGATTACAGCTCCCGGAACATCAAATGTTTACAATAATATCTACGGGGGTATGAGCCCATTCAATAGTATCAATCCTTCGGATATTGAAAGTATAGATGTATTAAGAGATGCGGATGCAACGGCCATTTATGGGTCGCGAGGAGCGAATGGAGTAATTCTGATCACGACAAAAAAGGGTAAATCAGGCAAAATATCGATCAATGGGAACGTATACACGGGGCAAAGTCGTGTGGCTCATACCATGCCTTTGATGAATACCACTCAGTACCTTGCCATGCGTCACGAGGCCTTTAACAACGATGGCATCACGCCTAATGATATTCCCGGCGATCCAGGATATGCTCCTGATCTTCTAAATTTTGATACTACGAAAAACACAGATTGGAAGAAATATTTCATAGGAGGGACAGCGCATGTTACAGATGCAAACGCCTCGATTTCAGGCGGGACATCAAACACGCAATTCTTATTTGGCGCAGGATACCATCATGAATCATATATATACCCCGGTGGTTTCGCAGATAACCGGATAACAATGAACTCAAATTTTCATCACAACTCCAGTAATAAACGACTAATTATTGATTTTTCAGTCAACTATTCCTACGATCACAATAATTCATCCAATAATATAAATTTATTGTCTGCCTTTACCTTACCTCCTGATTACCCTGATTTACTAAAGTCAAATGGTGACATTAACTGGATTTATAAAGGTCTTGATCTCGGCGATTATAATCTAGGGCTTTCTACGAACCCCGCAGCCTATTTAAAACAGCCCTATTTTATCAAGACTTATGATTTGATAAGTCGTTTCCAGATTGGATATGAGATCACTAAAGGACTAACCCTGCGTTCCAATCTAGGATATAATACACTTACCGGGAACGAGTATAATGCAAATCCAAAACTGGCCCAAGATCCTCTTTCTTATCCCTACACGATTGCTAATTTTGGAACGAATGATTTTAAGACCTGGATTATAGAACCACAGATGGAATATAAAAGGTCCCTTGGTAAAGGAAGGCTAGACATCCTTTTCGGTGGAACTTTTCAGCAGAATACTAATAACAAGACTATTATCAGCGGCGAAAATTATAGCAATGACCTGTTGATAAATTCTATAACTGGCGCAGGTGTAACTTACGCAGTGGGAAACTATAATCTGTATAAATATAATGCCTTTTTTGGGAGGATAAATTACATTTTGGATAATAAGTATATCGTTGATCTCACCGGTCGCAGGGATGGTTCCAGTAGGTTTGGACCGGGTAAACAATTTGGAAATTTCGGATCTGTAGGGGGAGGGTGGCTGTTCTCTGAAGAATCATTTATCAGGAATAGTTTGCCTATTATTAGCTATGGCAAGTTGCGGGCATCATATGGCACTACTGGTAATGACAACATTGGAGACTACCAATATTTATCTGCTTATACTCCGATACCAGGAGTGGCTTATCAAGGATCCCCAGGATACAATCCCCAAGGATTATATAATCCGAATTTTAGCTGGGCCCTTACTAAGAAACTGGAAGCTGGTCTTGAATTAGGCCTTTTCAAGGACCGCATATTGGCCGGCGTTAGTTGGTATCGAAATCGAAGCGGCAATCAGTTGGTAACCTATACGTTGCCTTTGCAAGTGGGATTTGGCAGTGTACTTAGAAATGCTCCATACACTGTTCAGAATATGGGCTGGGAAATTTCTGTAAGTTCTACAAATATTAAGACTGGAAAATTCACGTGGAATACAGCCTTTAATATTACTATTCCGAAGAACATTCTCTTGTCTTTTCCAGGATTGGCACAATCACCCTATCAAGCCTCGTATGTAGTAGGAAAGTCTCTTAGCGTACTTCAAAAAGTGAGGTATTTCAATGTTAATGATACAACTGGTGTGTTCCAGTTTCTGACAGCAAAAGGAATCCCGACTTATTTTCCTAGTTATTCGCCGGCTGCGACTGGCGCCGGAGATGCAGTGATCATTGGCAATAGAGATCCAAAGTTTTATGGGGGGATTAAAAACACATTTAAGTATGGGGGAGTACAACTGGATGTATTCCTTCAGTTCTCAAAACAAATGGGTCCTAATTATTTAGGGCAGGTTTATTTAGTCGGATATCCTGCAGGGGCAAACATCAATCTTCCCGCGTCTTTCGTTTCACACTGGCAGAAAGAGACAGACCAATCCAATATTCAGAAATTCTCTACACAGTTTGCTGATGCATATAAAGCCGGTATTTATTTTTCTCAATCCAGTGCTGCATATGGCGATGCTTCTTTTATTCGGGTAAAAACAGTTTCTCTGGCCTATAATTTTACTACTAACTATTTGAGAAAGATGAATCTGGAAGGGCTAAGCCTGTATGTAAATGCACAAAATTTATTTACTATTACTGGTTATAAAGGTAATGATCCAGAAAATCAGAGTTTCTATTCATTACCTCCTTTAAGAACTTTTGTTGCAGGCATTCAATTAAATTTTTAAATTTCAGCATCAATGAACTTAATATATTTTTCCAAGAGGACAATTTTTATAGTTTATTTTTTAATTATTTGTTTGGCTTTGGGTGCATGTAGAAAATTTGTTCAAATTCCTCCAGCTCCAAACCTTATTGTCACTTCACAAGTATTTTCAGATAGTACAGATGCTGATGCGGCCGTATTAGCGCTGTATATTACAATGATTAGAAGTGCTACTGTTTTAGCGCCATTTGATGGGGGAATTACTGTTTATACCGGTTTGTCTTCAGATGAGCTTTATTCTACAAGGGGATTGGCGCCCGAGAATTCCATTTATGCCAATGCCATTCTTCAGACAAATACTACTATTTCCTCTTTGTGGTCAAGTTCATATCAACTAGCTTATAAGGCAAATGCGATCATAGAAGGACTGACTGGTAGTAAAGCAATGGAGGCATCAGCGCGGGACCAATTGATAGGTGAGGCAAAAATCGTAAGGGCGCTGGTGTATTTTAATCTTGTTAATCTATATGGAGCAGTGCCATTTGTAACCAGTACCAATTATGAAATGAATGCTGTGATCCCCAGGACACCTGTTGATTCTGTTTATAAAGGTATTATTTCGGATTTAGTATCAGCTCAAAGCTTATTATCTGATAATTATTTAACAGCAGGCAGGGTGAGACCTAATTCATATACGGCTTCGGCACTATTGTCACGGGTGTATTTGTATAGAAAAGATTGGAGGAATGCAGAGAATATGGCCTCAAGAATCATTAATGATTCCGGAACGTATAAGATTGTAAACGATTTAAATAAAGTCTTTCTTTCTTCAATAGCTAATACGAATAATACAGAGGCCATTTGGCAATTGACACCTGTGCAGCCAGGGTATGAAACGACTGAAGGCTATTTTTTTATTCCCACCAGCTCTACAGTCAAACCTAAATATGTGATAAGCGATTTTCTGCTAACGGCATTTGAAACAGACGACTTACGAAAAACAGCATGGATGAAAGGTAATACTATAGGTGGAAAAATATACAAATACCCATTTAAATATAAACTTGGTAAGGATGGGAATGCTACTGAGTTTTATATGATATTTCGACTGGCAGAACAATATTTGATTCGAGCTGAAGCTCTTGCACAACAAGGAAAACTTGAGGATGCTGCAGTTGATTTGAACATGATACGGAACAGGGCGGGACTTCTACCAAATAGCGCCAGTACTCAGGAAGATTTATTGTCGGCTATTTACCACGAAAGACAGGTGGAATTGTTTTGCGAATGGGGGCATAGATGGTTTGATTTGAAACGAACGGAACAGGTTAATACAATTATGCCGGAAGTTACATCTTCAAAAGCGGGTAGTTGGGATACAAATTGGCAACTGTATCCAATTTACCTTGACGAATTAAATCAGAATCATTTTTTAACGCAGAACCCCGGATATCATTAGCCAAGAATTGGCTTTGGGGTGAATTTGGTGAATCGTTCGGAGTGAGAAGATAATCGATAGCCATCCGCAATCTTTAAAAGAGCACAGGGCACTTAAATTGAAATTAAATGAGAAATAGAATATTGCTGGCATTATTAGTGGTGAATTCAGCAGTTTCAATAGCACAGAAAAATATTAAGGAAATTCTACCTTTACGTATTGGCGACAAATTGCCAGATATGGCGCTTAGACTTCATACCCTTGACAGTAGTTGGGCTGCCAACCTAAGCGACTTCAAAGGGAAGGCGATCTTGCTCGATTATTGGGGAGCGGACTGTAATCCCTGTATAGCATTTTTGCCTGAGATGCTAAAATTGCAAGAACAGTTCGGCGATAAAGTAAAAGTTATTTTATATACAGGGGATAATCTGAATACATATAAGAAATTATGGGTCACTTTTAAAAAGATATTTCCACCCAAAGTCTTATACGCTGCTGCGCATTTGCCGACTGTCTTGGATGACACTACTTTAAGAAAAATGTTCCCATCAAACGCACTAGGGTTAAAAGTATGGCTGGATTCGAATCACATTTACAGGGCTTCTAAATTTGACCATCCGACGGCAGAAAGTATCCAATCTTTTTTGGAAGGCAAAGCTATAAAATCGGACAAAATAGTATTTGCGGACATTCGCGATCCTAAGCTGTGGTTTAACAAAAGAATTGGGTTTAATGAACATCTATTACAATATTCATTTATTACCAAACACGATGATAAGTTTAATAATAGTGGTGCATTCTTTGATGAGCAATTTGAAAGAGATAGCGTAACTAACAGAATTATTGGACTTCAGATGATTAATGTCCGAGCTTTAGAACTTTATGCAATGGCTTACTATCAGGGGCCGGTGAAAGATAGTAAATTTATATTTGAGGTAAAGGATCCCAAGGCTTATTATTCTCCTCAAATAGCAGACAGAGAACATGCTGATAAATGGCAGGATGATCATTTGTTTTGTTACGCTATAAAAATCAACCCTCAACAAAATGACGATATTTTCACGGTTATGAGGACTCAGTTAGACAATTTTTTTCATTTGCAGAGCAATCTCGATAAAAGAAAAAGGAAATGTTGGATTTTAAAAACCATTGGTGATACAAGCAAAATTCATTCGATAGGAATGACCGAAGAAGGAACAATCGATAGGTCTTTTAAGAATGATTATGACAGGAAATTAGGTATAAAAAATATGCCCATATTATTGTTGGCGCAACAGATAGTCCAGGACTATACACAATTCGATGGCCCTTTCGCAGTTCCATTCATCGACGAGAGTAATATTAGAGGAAACATTGATATTGAAATTCCCTGGGGAAAGGATCATTTTTCGATTCCTTCTTTGAGAATGGAATTGCAGAAATATGGGTTGGATTTAATTCAAGATTTTCGAGAAGTTGAAACAATTGTATTAAAAGCGGCACCTAACCTGATGGCAAATACATCTGCAAACGGAATGACTAGCAAATAATTTTTAGGGGACATAAGTACGATACAGAACTGAAGGCGCTGCCTCGTACTTATATTTACGTACTCTTATAGTGTGGTACTTGTATACTCAACAATATCAAATACTGTCTGCTTTAAATGGGTGCGATGTATAGCAGTGACTTTACCTATAGTTACATATATATAGCATACGTAATGACTAACAATACCTGTTGGGCAGTCGGTTTCAGTAGGGGTTGGAGCAACTGTGCCATAAAAGATTGCTTGACTAGGGAGTATTGCCCCCTACTGGAATATTTCCAACAACCTTGAAATGGTAGTTAGTTTGAAACATATGAATAGTTTTGAGACATGAAAGGCCCGCGACGGCACAAATGGCGGCTGTAATCCCGATAAAAATTTTTCATAAAAGAAGGTTCAAGGAGATTACTGAATATAGTTTCTAATTGCTTTTTTCGAATTAATAACCTGTTCGGGTATATCTGGTGCCTCCAGAAACTGATTGATTCAAATGAGTATGGTTAGCGGTTACCTTTCCAACTGTGACAGTAATCATACATTTGTAGTGGTGTGTAACCGAGGCAGGGCATTCAATTCCGCTGGGATCCGTTGTCCCGGCGAAAGATGCGTCATTCGGCGCTACTGCATTTCCTACTATAATATTTGGAAGAATATGGAACCAATAATGTGTTACCTGAAAATTACTGTTCGCTTTGAAAGAAGAGAGACCGGTAACTGTACAGATGGCTGAAGCGCTGCCAAAAAGAATCTTTTTCATAAAAAGGCTAAAGCAATTTAACACAAGGCAGTATTTTATAATACTGCCTTGTGTCTGTAAATCATACTTTGTAAATTATTGTACTGTTCTGGTGTATCTAGTACCGTTAGACACACTCACACTCGACTTCAGGTGGGTATGATTAGTGGTAGTGACTTTGCCAACTGTTACAGTTATATAACATTTATTATGGGTTAAAATAGCGCGGGGGCAGTCGGCTGAACTTGTACCTGGGTCAGACAATCCTATATATGTTACATCTCCGGCCGTTACCGGATTGCCCACCGAGATGTTAGGGTTTACTTTGAACCAATAACGCTGTGCCTGAATAGCTTTGAAAGAAGAGAGACCGGCAACTGCACATATAGCGGCAGCGCTTCCAAAAAGGATCTTTTTCATAAAATGTAATTTGATGGTTATTACCTACTCTTTTTCAGGTTTTCGGTTTCCCCTGTTGTTTTGCGCAAAAACGTGTAAAAATATATTTCATTGAATTGATTAATAGCCATTTCCCCTGGTGTAAATAGTAGCACCTCCTTTGGGCCCGTTGAGGTGGGTAAAATTTACATGGGTAACATTACCTACCGAAACGCCTATGACACATATATAGGCTGTAGAGATGACGCCAGGACACATATCTCCACCTGGATCGATTGTACCTAAATAACTAACCTCGCTTGGAAAGAGTGTTGCTCCAACGGGTACATTGGTAGTGACATAGAAATAATAGCGGTTCGCCTGGGACTTACTTTGTTTGAATGAAGAAAGTCCAAGGGAGGTAAAAATTGCTGCCACACCGCCAAATAGTATTTTTTTCATGACCTATCGGTTTGGAAGTTAGAGATGGGTGCTATTATTATGCTGATACTGCGTTATGTATACCTTTCATGTTGTATTTCAACTTTCGTTGATTTATTATTCCAATGATCGATAGAAGGACAAAGAATAAATTGAAATATATGTGGTTGCGCCAGGTTAATTTACTGATCACTCCTCCGCAGCTGCAGGGCAATTTTGGATAAAAGTTGACCATATAAAACAGATATATTGTAAATATGGACAACAGCCCGAGTGACAGGTAGAGCCCTAATAGTCGCGTCCTTGGTAAAATAAGCAGGGTTGACACGAACAGCTCGCTTGCCGGTAGTAAGATTGCTACAGTAGTGGCAAAACGACCAATTAAGGGAGAGTTGCGAAGCGTATTCCGGAATAGATCGTTTTCCACCAGCTTGCTTAACGCCGTATAGAGAAATAGAAAGACCAGCAGCGCAACGATAGTTTCTGTGATAGATTGCCTGGTTGCCATATCGATGATGTTTTGTTTTATACTGATTTATTTATATTAAGAAATTATTGGAAACCCTAGCCTTGTTGGATGAATACAACGAAGCAGGAAATGTACAATTCCGCTATCGCCAACCATGAAATCCGCTGTAGGGAAATCTTTTTTCTCCAATGTCCAGAATACGGTTTCATTGTCCGGTTGTTTGCTGTAATGGCATAAGAATTCCGCTATCCACAGCGCCCGATCCCGCCACTCTTCATTGCCTGTAATCCCATGTGCCTCTAAATATATCTCTCCTAGTCCAGCGATACCATGACATTGGCTCAGGGTTTGAATGGCAAGATATTTGTCATGAATACGAAGCGCTCTGTTGGCTACATCCAAATAGCTGGTGTCATGCGTCAGTTCATAACCTTTCAGGAAACTCAGGGCAATCCCGGGTGAGCCTTTGCACCACCAGCCTCCAATCCCCTTATCCTTATCACTTGTTGCCCATTCAAGATGTTCTTTTTCGGAACGGGCTGTTCTATTTAGATATGATAAGCCATTGACTGCAGCGTTAAGCGCCTCTTTATTATCAAATGCCTGGCTGTATTCCAGGAGAAAATAAATAATGCCTGCCATGCCATATCCGAACCCGGTATTTTTTTCTCCCTTTTCAGAGAGGTTAGAAGTCTTCAACCAGGAGCCATCGACTTGTTGTCTGCTAATGAGCAGGTTTGCGTACTCACCTGGCATCCCTTTCGCCTGATCTGAGAGATAATTCAGGCATTGAAGGGCCCCTAAACCTTGCCCTGATACGCCGTGAAGAATGTCATATCCATTTGCAGGCTCCTGGAAGCATCTGCTGATGATATCTCTGTATTCTGGAGTGTCCGGGAGAAAATTGCTCTGAATAGATCGTACAAGGGTTAGGGCAAATCCTGCCTTGCCGTAATACAATGATCTTGAGACAAAATCGAGTTTTGGAATGGTTTCGGCGCAAATGTGTCGCAATCCTTCCTGTATTTTCGGCGCTGCCTTTTCAATATTGTATCGTGCCTGTTGCAGCCTGCTTAATAGCCAGATAGGGCCGGCTATACCCCGATAGATGCTGGTGAAGGCATGTTTGTCTCCTAAAGGGTATACATCCCTTCCATAATCGTTCTCCACGGCGGAAAACCACAGATTTTCTTCCACTAATAAGTCTCCTGATAATGTATTGATTGATTTCTGAATTGTTTCTTCTATGAGATGTAAGTTATCGAGCTTAGGTTCCGAAAAGAGCTTGGGGTTTGATTTTAACGACATGACATAATCGTTAATAACCTCGCTAATGTGATTTAGCGTGGGCCTTTTGCCCGGATCTTCAGCTAAACAATCAGTAATCAATTTTGCTATATCATTGTTACGTATCAGAAAGAATAATTTTTCGAATAGTTTTACAGAATTGGATTCTACGACAAAACGAGGAGACAGGCCACTCGTGAAGATTAGCAATAATAGCCCGCCAAGAGAATAGATATCATCCTGGTAGGTTGGCTGTTCCTCCCCTTCCTGCTGGGGGGACATATATCCTGGTGTTCCCACACCAAAAGGAGGAGAAGGCCGGTCCGTTGAGATGGAGTAGAATAGTTCCATATCAATCAGGTAGACCTTTTTGCTACGCGTTACCAGGAAATTACCTGCTGTAAGATCGCGGTGGACGTAATTGTGTTTGTGAATTATTGTCACGCTATTTAGGATCTGTACAAAAATTTCCAGCACCTCCAATTGAATGCCTGCAGGTTGGGTAAACCATGCGTTGCATTTCAACTTGTCGAGAATTACACTTTTAAGGTCTTTCCCTCCTTTGATGTATTTCATGGCAAGATAGAGATGCCCCTCGTCTTCCAGGAGATCTATGATCCTGGCAGTAGGAATTGATTTCTTTATCACTTTGCCGACTTCATTTTGCCAGACAAGCCTCTCCCGGCTGTCTCTGCCGTATTCATCTATAGCCATACCTTTTCTTCCCTGTTTTACGACGCACCAATTGGGAAGCAGGTATTTATTAAAGTAGAGCGCTTTCCAGACATCTCCCTTAGGATCGTTTTTTAATAGCTTAACGGGCATGTATTTATTACCTACTAAATTTATTTTCGGCCTTTCTTTGGGTTGTTGTATGAAGGATAGAAAGGGATTAAAAATGCCTTTAGGGACGATGGGAGGCGTGTGATACAGGTCGAGGATCAGCGTTCCTTCTCCATCGGAAATCACTCTTACCCTATTGCCCAGTGCGTCTTCTTCTACACGTGTAATGAAGCTGCCATAACGTGTAAATAGAATATTCCCCAAAGTGAAGTCCGAAAGAACCTGGGGCCCGGAGAAGCCTTCTGTCAGTAAGAGTAATTTTTTAGTAAGCGGCTCGATAATAGATTCGTCATCGAGGAAGATCGTTATGGCCTTTCCAATTTTATATGATCCGTAGTCACCGGAATTGGTATTTTTATGTACGACCATGTTCTTTACGATCTTATAAGGGACGTCATATTGAGATAATCCCGGCAGTACTGCGTCTAATAACTTCACCATTTGTGTTGGTAGGACGGTAATATGCAATATCCATCCCTGGCTTACTCTTGGCTCACCCACATATATATATTGATCATCGACCTTGTAATCAATGCTGTATTTTTTGAAAGCCTCTGTGTAGTCATCAGATGAGTGGGGTACAGGAACCAACTTTTGTTTGGATTCGGACTTGGCAATGGATAAGTCGGCTATTAGGAAATCGGCAGAATTGACTTTTGGGTTCATGCTTTCTTTTTTGGAATAGTATCCTCTTGTTTATAAATGTACATTACAGTCAAATCTCGATTAGTATGAATCAGGGAGTAAAAACTGATAAAAATGTGAATTAAACGGTATGTCCCGATAACCCAGGTTTGTAAATATTCTTCATCGCTTTCTTCGGATAATAATGGGCCTCTAACAATTCAACCAATACCAAAGAAAATGACAGGCAGACTGCCATCGGAAAGACCTGGTATCTCAATACTATGGGTGATGCAAGGACACTAAATCCAAGGTTCGCCAGCATCAGGCCTGCGACAGTCAGGCTTGTGTACCAGGTTATTCTATCCACTTTACGCCACCCTTTTTTATAGAGAAAAATGATTAAACTGATCATCGATATAATATTGACCAACATGAAGACTGCCGGGAAGAGAAAGAGAACCGTGCCTTGTTCCGTCTTCGATACGGAGGTCACTTCACCACTCTTCCAATGGAACCAATCAATTGCCTCCGGATATACCTTGTCCATCCCCAAGTTATACTCCTCCAATTTCTCCAGGGGTGGCAGGAAATAATTCTGCATATTGGGCAACAGGTAGAACTGCGCGAATTTGGCGGGATTTTTCCTGATCACGGTAGATCCGAATGTCCCAAAGACCGACCCCACGTTGCTCCAAATTTCAAATTCAGTAGCCTCCTTATTGTGCCTGGCATAGTGCCGGTAGTATTTTTTTAACGGTGCGTCGGGCTGACGAATATAAAATGCCCCATTTATCGGCGACAGTTCCCCAATCCTTTTATCCGTCGTATCAAAAAACTTCTTCACCCGCAAATCAAAATCCCTTGATTCCGGCGTGGGGAAGGCGGAATTATCCACCTTCTCGATATGCGGATACACATACAGCGCATTGTTTGCCAACTGCCAGCCACTGAAGACGGAGAATTGCCGGGTGCCGGTGATCTCTTCCGTTTTGTTCATGGTATGGTTGACAAAGAGCAGGATCAGGACCACACCCAGAGAGATGCCGTAGAATTTAATCCAGGGACGGTGCCTGGACAAGAGAAAGGCCAGGGCCGCGATCAGGGGATAATACATGGCATTATACCTAATCGTGAACAGGACAAACAAAAGGATCGCCTGGATATAGATCTGCCGCATCCTGGGCCTCTTGATGATCCAAAGCAATTGCGTTAGCCAGAGGAGGCTCAATGCCGTGAACAAAGGATCACTGGAGACGTAATTGCTGAGATAGAGAAACAGCGGATTAAAGAACAAGAATAAAAACAATATCATGGATGAATTCGCTGCCGGTTTGTAGAAATACTCGATCGTAAAAAAGAAACAGAAGGCCGTGAATTCCAGGAAAAAATACTGAAATGCGATCAATGCCAGGTCGGAATGGGTTACGGTGTGGAAAGTGGCCAGGAACTTGGAATACCCGATCGGCCAGATATTGACCGACATGTTATTGGCCGCCGCCTCGATATAACTGTACGAGTCCGAGAAGAAATCCGGGAAGGGATACAGCATTTTGAATACAATGAACTGGATAAGTATGGCTAGCAACCCGATCCCCAGGAACCGGCGATTCTTCTTTGTCGATAAGATAAAACCTAAAAGGGATGGCTCTGCCTGTGACGCTGCCGCAATCCCCACAGGGGAGACATCCCCAATAGGAACTGGTTCCAACACGGGGGACTGTTCCGGGGCTATATCGGGCTCTTTGGCAGCCTTTTCCTCATGATACTCCTGCTCCGTATTGATCGACCAAAGATTATCCTTGCCCGTGACCCCCGCCATGATATTATCCACTGCTACCATCGCCGTCAGCATAGAATGATCAGCATTGTTGTATTTGTGCATGCCATTACGGCCGACGAGAAAGAGATTGCCGAACTGACTGATATATTGTTTGATCTCATCGAACCGGTCGTACGTTCCAAAATAGGCGGGATAGGTCTTCTCCATGCGCCGCACCGTCGCATCCAGCACATCCTCCACCCGGGCCAGCCCCATCTTCTCCAACTCCATGATGGCCAGGTTCTGAATGGCCTCATCATCCTGCGCCCACAAGTCGTCTTTCTTGTTACAGAAATACTCCATCCCGATCCAGGTCGTATCCGGATCCTTGATCATCCCGCCGCCCCAGTTGTTGTAGATCATCAACCTACCCACCTTGACATCCCGCTCCTGGATATAGATCCAGTTGTCTTTCAACTCCAACTTTTTATAGGTGCCCGGCGTCTTCCCCGGACCTATCAGCTGTTTCAGCAGGATCCCCACGTTGATAAAATCCCGGTACTGCAGGCCGGCCGCAACTTCCTTTACATTGGCCGGCGCCGGAGCATCCATTCCAGCAACCAGTTCCTGCACGGGCATTGTGGAGAAGAAATAATCTCCTTCCCAGACGCCTGTCTGACCTGTCTGTGCATTGACGGTATTGACCGTAGTGATCTCTCCGTTGAGGTGATGAATGGCCGATACATCCTGGTGCAGGTAGATCTTCCCACCCATTTCCTCCACCTGCCGGGCTACCTCCTCCCAGAGCGATCCGGGTCCGCGTTTGGGATACAGGAATTGTTCGATCAGGCTGGTCTCCGTCTCCTTCTGGTTGATATCGGTCTTCCCTGCTTTGGATTTTCGCATGGTCTTCAGCGCCTGCAGGATGGCCTTGCTGAGCGAGACTCCCTTGATCCGCTGCGCTCCCCACTCCGCCGAGATCTCGTGGCAGGGCACACCCCAGACCTTTTCCGTATAATCCTTGAAGAACAATAAATACAACTGCCTTCCGAATTTATTGATGATAAAATCTTCCAGGCTTTTCTCGGGTTTACGGGGGAAGAGTCGTACCCATAAGAATGAGCATAATATTTTGATGGTCCTAACCAATCCAAGCGTTCGAAGGGTATCCATACCGAGTTGGATAGGGTAGGCGAAGAATTTTCTTAGAAAATAAATTCGTGTCAGACGTTGGACCACCAACATCACCTTGTCGGGGTCCTTGCCTGCCGCTGCTGTAGATGATTCGACTGTCCGGGATTTATGCTGATAGCTGATAGTAAGGTCCTTTCCCGCATTTTCTTCCAGCGGCATCATGTTCAACCACCACTGCATGACACGATCGGATTTTGAAAAGAACCGGTGCGGTCCCATGTCCATACGATTCCCCTTGTAATCGATCGTCTTCGATATGCCGCCTATATCGCCCGATTTCTCCAATATGATGGGTATGATGTCCGTCCTTTTTAACAACTCGTAGGCCGCAGTAAGGCCCGCAGGTCCTGCGCCTATGATAATAGCTCTCTTACTCATACTGTTGTACGATTAGCTGACGATGAATGAATCGGGATGTTCTTAGAAAACCCGCCGGCGGTAGCCTGAATGAAACGCTCAGGTGTAGATTCTGAAATGAGAATGCTGCAATTAAGTTCTATTGATGGCCCCGTTGTTGCACAATCCTGATTGCTGCATTTGTTTCATCCAGGCTACTTGCCAGCCAGGTTGGTATATATGGGAATTGCTAGAATCATTGCCTCCGCCAAACCCTATTTGTGTAGAAAGTTCTTTTATTCTTGCTGTTGAATGATTTCCGTATAAGTGGCTTGTGAGAACAAATATACATCCCATAAACAGCGATCATCTTATGAATTAGGGAGAAAAAAAACATTAAATGATCAAATCGTAAAGTAATTGTTATCATACTGTGTACGTATAACTTTTTCGTATCGCGTTGAGTGCGTTGCTGTAAGAAAATCGTGTCATACATGGATAGTATTATTTGCAGGATCGTGTGGTTATTTTCTTCGTTCCGGCGTTGTACAAATATGAAATCGATCATCATTTTATCCCGGTCCGGTTTGTGTCTTGTATTTTCCCTTTTCCTTCTCTGTAATGTGTCCTTCGGCCAGTCTGCATGGCGGCCCGTACCCGCTGCCCTGGCCACCCGATGGGCCGCGAATGTGTCTCCCGATAACGCGCTGCCTGAATACCCACGCCCGCAAATGCAACGCTCGCAATGGCAAAATCTAAATGGCTTATGGGATTATGCCATTACGCCCAAAGATTCCCTGCAACCAAAAAGTTACGTTGAGAAGATTCTCGTCCCCTATCCTGTAGAATCTTCTCTGTCCGGTGTAAAAAAAGCCTTATTGCCGGACCAACGTCTCTGGTACCGGCGTTCTTTTAGCGTTCCCATGACTGTAAAGGATCAACACTGGCTCCTTCATTTCGATGCCGTGGATTGGGAGGCAACCGTCTGGCTAAATGGCCATCAACTGGGTAGCCATAAAGGTGGATATAGCGCTTTCTCGTTTGATATCACTCCCTTTTTGAAGAAGGGAGAAAACGAATTGGTTGTTGGTGTTTGGGACCCCACCGATAAATCAAAGATCGCATATGGCAAGCAATCTCTCACTCCCCACTCCACATGGTACACTGCCACCAGTGGTATCTGGCAGACAGCCTGGTTAGAACCTGTATCCCCGGTCTCCATTGCCTCCCTTGTCCTGACGCCAAACCTTGATGAGAAGACGCTGCAGCTTTCCGTTCTTACCAACGCTACTGCAAAGGGATATTCTGTTGAGGCGATTGCCACCACCCATGGAGAACCTGTCGGTGTGATAAAGGGTGCCCCGGAGACCGGTCTGTCTTTACGGATATCTAACCCACACCCATGGTCGCCCAACGATCCCTTTTTGTATGACCTGACTGTACGCCTGCTGTACAAAGGAAAGGTGATTGATTCCGTCCGCAGTTATTTCGGCATGCGCAAAATTGAAGTAAAGAAGGACGAGCAGGGCATGGATCGGATTTTTCTGAACGATCGGTATGTTTTCAACCTCGGCACCCTGGACCAGGGTTTCTGGCCTGAAGGATGTTATACTGCGCCCACCGATTCTGCCCTCTTCTATGATATCGTGGCGGAAAAGCAGATGGGCTTCAATACCATCCGTAAACATCTCAAGGTCGAACCTGCGCGCTGGTACTATCATTGTGATCGCCTGGGTATGCTGGTATGGCAGGATGTGCCTGCCAGGTATCCGAGGATCGACAGCTCGACGGATACAAAAGAGGCCCGTACTCAATTCGAATGGGAGATGCAAGAAGAATTTCGCCAGCTTCATAATTCACCTGCCATCATCATGTGGATCCTTTTCAACGAAGACTGGGCTATCTATGATAAAGACCGGCTGGAGAATTGGGCAAGAAAGACAGACCCTTCCCGCCTGCTGAATTCCAATACCGGCAGTAAGAAGAATCCCGGTCTTTCCGGCGATCTTTCCGTTGTGCACCATTATTGCTATCCCATTATGCCTCCTCGCATAGTAGGAAAGGCCAGCATACTGGGTGAGTTCGGCGGTATCACGGATGTGATCGACGGTCATGACTGGATCCCTTCCAAACAATGGGGCCATGGTGAGGTTATGCCAGGAGTAGACTTTCCCTGGATCTATGAAGATATGATGCGGAGGGTAAAGGCCTACGAAGGCCAGGGGCTCAGTGGATCGATCTTTACCCAACCCTACGATGTGGAGCAGGAAAAATGCGGTCTCATGACCTATGATCGTGCCTTGTTCAAGATCCCGGTGGACACGATCCGTGCAATCAATGAGACAATTGTAAAATAGGATTGCCGGCAAACCGGACTACTTATTATTCGGGCCTGTGTCATCCTCCGGATTATTCCAGTCCATGCCATCCCCCGGACGATTTCCCGTTGCGATGCACAGACCCCGGGGTACACCCGAAGTAATGCTTAAACGCCAGGGAAAACGACTGGGGCGTTGCGTAGCCGCTGTCTTTTGCTACCGTGCCTACCGGTGTATCGGTCTCCGACAGCACCCGCATGGCCTTCTTCATTCGCACCTCCATCAAATACTCCTTTAATCCCATCCCATAGATGGCCCTGAACTCCCGGGTTAGCCGGAAGGGATTCAACCCCGCCTCGGCCACCAGCCGCGGCAGGGAGAAGGGCAGATGTACGTCCCGCAGCATGATCTCCTTCGCCTGGTAGATGCGTCTGACCTCATCCTCCCCGATGCTGATATTCTTTGCATCCCGGGTCTCTTCGATCCGCAGGAGTGCCTCCAGCAATATATCCTTGGCCAGCATGCTGAAATAAGTAGTCTGCAAATGCCCCGTATAATGACTGTTGAGCATATAGTCCACCAGTGACAGGATCCTTTCATCGGCTACGCAATAAGAAGGATTGTAAATGATGGGTTCCCCTTTGCGGATCTTCTCCAGAAAAGACGCCAATCGGGGGAAGCCGGCCTGCAGCGTCATCAGATGCTCCGCAGTATAATGAATGGACAGATGACTATAGGTTTCCTGCTGGCGGAATTTCAGGATCGTATCGATGGCCGGGGCATAATGTAAATGAAACCCCCGTTCGTGGATCGCTCCCCTCCCGAGATAGGTGGAATCAAAATAGTAACTGTTGCGTAAGACGATCTGCAAACGGATGGATGGTTCGGGGCTGCTGAAGATGACCTGTTCGTCCTCTGCGAAATAGAGGGTATGGTAGAGCATGGTAATGCCCTCGCCGTCCAGCCGCTGGAACAGGACATGGCCGAAGGAACCGGAGGCGCCATAGCAAACGCTCTCGGGGATGTTCAGGAATTGCAGGGTTGGCGGCAGCACGGGAGAGAGATGAATCTCTCCCGCCCTGACGGCCCTGATCCGGATATTCATGACAGGTGCTTGTTGTTCAAATAACCGTGTAACTTGCGAAAATGACTGGGCGTCGTGTTGAAATGCGCCTTGAACGCGCGGATAAAGTTCGGTGGATCTTCGTAGCCCGTTGACAGTGAAATATCCGCGACGGTGTGGTCCGTTTCCAGGAGATATTGCCTGGCCTTCTCCATCCGGAAGTCGTTGAAGTCTCCAAAGATGGTGGTGTGCAGCACCTGCTTGTACGCCTTTTTCAATTTGAAATCATTCATGCCCATTTTGCGCGCCAGTTCCTTGACTGTGGGTGGGTTCTCGATATGCTGCCGCATGTACTGCCGCGCCTCGTAGATCTTTTCTACTTCGTGCCTGCTCAGCGGAATGGACGAATCTTTTCGCACGGGCTGGCTGAAGATCTTTTCCAGCGCTACAACCATCAGCAGAAAAACTTTCGTCTGCATATAGTTGCGGCGCAGCTCCCCGGCATAGGGGCAACTGATAATGGCATTCAGAAAGTACAACATGACCGGATCGACAGTGGCCGGCGCCTCGGAGAGGGTGGCGATCTTTCCCTGCTGTCTTTTTTCCAGCAGCGATGAGAGGCCCGGGAAGTCCCTGGATAATTTTTCCAGGTAAGTGGCCGAGAGGTGTATGTCCAGGGTTCCCACATGGGTGTTGGCCGGATCGAACCAGCTGATCTTTCTCACCGAAGGGGAGGCGATGAGATTATACTGGCCTTCGGTCATCGTGTGTTTGCTGCCATCTTCCAGCGTATAGTGCAGGGAGTCCTGTAATACGAACTGCAAGGCCAGCAGCATGTCCTCCCGACAGTCCTGCAGTGGCGATCCCTTATGGGATCCGATAAAATAATGGCTGAGACGAATACAGAAATCCGGGCAGTGATCGTCGTAGAACAGCAGGCTGCTGAAACTGCCGGAAGATTGCAGTGTACCGGTATCGGGAAAGTGCTTCCCGGCGCGGGCCTCCAAAGGAAGGGCCCGCAGACAGGCTTCCCTCGACTTTTGCGTGGTGATGTGTATAGGCATAAGGTTCTTGTTTCCGAGTTAATAGGAATAAATGGAAACTAATCAGGATTCTAGCAATAACCAACACATCTACTAATACAGAGGTAAGTAAGTCGGGTCAGATAAATGGGGGACCGGAAAAGTGTTCAAGGGAAATAAATGTAATGAGGTTTTGGTACAGTTCGCCTTAAAGGGGCATTTTTCCGTGCGGTCTAAAAGTTAACATTTAATTAGACCTAAGAGATGGTTATTAAAATCTGTCCTTTTGGGTTAGGGTTTTTGGAAATAAATAATAAAATAGTATAATATCAGGAAACCAAAGGCTTCGTTTTCTCGTATATAACCCCGAATGAGAAGAATAATTTCGGTAAAGAATTTGATTAGTCATCCCTGCTTTCAGCGGGGATTTTTTTTATACACCGGGAGTTAGGCTGGAAAATAACCCCGTGCTTATAAGACTTTAAACACCAGGGCTGCGAGGGCTGCGCCGATCAG
>Ga0247778_1000763_pt1 | contig 26614 bp, 28 predicted proteins | sample UWRJL049202B5_FD_179939 | JGI IMG/M metagenome (GOLD analysis project Ga0247778, IMG submission 179939) | Plant litter microbial communities from Arlington Agricultural Research Station in Wisconsin, United States - UWRJ-L049-202B-5 | ecosystem: Environmental > Terrestrial > Plant litter >...
TCGCCGAGCGTATCGATATCGAGCGCGCCTTTGCTGGCAAAATGTTCGAGCGCCTGTTTGAGCAGCAGCGTACCACTGGAGCCCTTCAGCCGGTATACCACTTCGCCCTCGGGCCGTTCAAACTGCAGCTCTGGGTATTGTTCTGCGAGCGCCTGCTCGTATACAAATGGTTTGGAGTCTTTCGGCCGGAGTTCGGTAACCACGCTCTCTACCTGTGGAATGATATCACCCGCCTTGTAAATAATGACCGTATCACCCACGCGTATGTCCTTGCGGGCTATTTCGTCTGCGTTGTGCAGGCTGGCGTGCTGCACGGTCGTGCCAGCGACCGATACCGGATCGAACACGGCGACCGGGGTGGCCGCACCGGTACGACCGATGCTGATCACAATGTCCTTGACGACGGTCGTCGCCTGTTCGGCCGCATATTTGTATGCGATAGCGCCGCGCGGGTTCTTGCCGACGGAACCCAGTTGGCCGTACTGGGCACGATTATTAAGCTTCACTACCAGCCCATCCGTATTGAAGGGTAGGTCGTGGCGCTTGGCGTCCCAATCATCCACGAAATGCATGACCTGGTCCAGATCGGTAAACACCTGGGCTTCACGGTTCCGGGTAATCCCCAGCTCACCGAGCGCCCGGTATACGAAGGCATTGGTGGGTGATTCCGATGGGTCGTCCCGCAGCAGGTCGTATGCTCGGAATCGCAGCGGCCGATCGGCCACCAGCTGCGGGTCAAGCTGGCGGATAGTACCAGCAGCGAGGTTGCGAGGGTTTTTGAACACCGGCAGACCTTCGCGCTCACGAGCTACATTCAGCTGCTCGAATTCGTGCTTATACATGACGATTTCCCCACGGATTTCTGTGCGCCCGTGCAGGAACGCCTCGTAATCCTTGGCGGCACGCAGCCGCAGCGGCACATTCTGGATAGTGCGGACATTACCAGTTACGTCTTCGCCCACCCGGCCATCACCACGGGTGATGGCTTGCACCAGTACCCCGTCTTCGTATATGAGTGCGCACGCTAGGCCGTCCATTTTTATATCGCAAAAAAATTCATGTTTCGCGCCAGGCAACAGCTTGTCCATACGCCGTACCCAAGCTTCGACCTCTGCACGGTCAAATACATCGTTCAGGCTGATCATGGGCCGCTGGTGCGTAACTTTAACGAACTTATCAAGCGGAGTATTACCCACACGCTGTGTTGGGCTGTCCGGCGAGACTAACGCTGGGTTTTCTGCCTCCAACGCTTTCAGCTCGCGCATCAGTCCATCGTACACCGCATCGCTTACCGAGGGAGTATCTAGCACGTGATACTCATAGCTGTACTGGTTCAGTAATTGCCGCAGGTCCGCGGCACGCGTAGCATCGCTCATAGCATTTCCCGGTACAGGTTATACAAGTAACCGTGAGTGACCGGCAGTGCGATCATACCCACCACAAAGAACACCCACGCAGCCAGCGGAGTAATGAACAATATCAGCGGTACTTCGATCAGCACGGCCAACAGCAAAAGCGCCAGCGGCAAGAAAATCAGCTTTCGCCATATGAGCAAGCGCCGTCCGTACACAAGCTTGCTGGCGCTCCGGACCGCGCGGAACGGCGTCATGCCCGGAAGTGTCGCTATATACAGTGCAAAAACAGATGAAGTAAGCATGCGCAGCGACCAATATGCCAATCCCATGAATCCGAGGAAAAACAATATTTTTTCCCAGCCATTCAGGGCCAAGGATCCAGAAAGAGCCGTGGCATAGATAGCACCGCCCGCAGCTAATGGCACCAATTGTACGCACAATATCAAAAATACCAGCAAAAATGGAATCAGCGGGTACATGCCCAGGTAAAAACTATCGCGGATACGTGGTTTGTTCTTTGCGCTGACCTGGCGCAGCGCCCACAAGAATGCCAGACTGCAGAGTATCAGCAGCAGGTACTGGTACGGACCGGAATTGGACATGCTGCCGCTTCCTGATGTCGCCAGCAGGTAGGCGAACCCACCGAAAGCACTGACGGCCTTACCGCCGACACCACCGACTAAACTTTCTATGGTCTGCTTCAGCGTGCCCAGATCACTACTGCCGGAGAGTCCCCGCACGAGTGCGATATTCAGGACGCCGTAGATAAGTACGATGCCCCCGAACAGTTTTTTGTTGGACCATAGCTGCAGGATGGCAGATTTGAAAATATGCCGAGCCTTGGGCAGCTTTGCGTACCGGGGCACCGGCGGCCGGAACCGCCAGGTAAGCGGTTTGTACCATATCCTCTGCGGCAGATAGAGTACGCGGGGGGCAGACTTTTTCTTGGGCGCGGGTTTCTTTTTTGTGTGCAGCGAGGGTTCAGGCATGTGTTTCCATGTGCTCTAGGCGAGCAATCCGTTCTTCGAGGGGGGGGTGGGTGCTGAACAAGTTGCTTATAGAATGTCCACGCAGCGGATTTGCAAAAAAGAAATGAGCCGTCGCCGTGTTCTGCTTACGCAGCGCACTGCCAGTCTGTTCGATTTTCCGGAGTGCGTTCGCCAGACCTTCCGGGTAGCGCGTGGTGAGAGCTCCGGTAGCATCTGCCAGATATTCGCGCTTGCGCGAGATTGCCAGCTGAATCAAGGTGGCTACAAGCGGAGCCACGATAGCTGCCACGATGCCGAGCAACATCAGGACCTGGTTATTATTACCCTCGTCATCCCGGTTGCGGAACCATGTCATGTGCAATATGAAATCCGCCATCAGCGATATGACTGCCGTAAGTGCAAAAGCGATCATACTTACCCGGATATCATAATTTTTGACATGCCCCATCTCGTGCGCCAGCACGCCCTCGAGTTCGCTGTCATCCATGATCTCTAGCAGTCCGGTGGTCGCACACACGGCGGCGTGCTCCGGGTCACGGCCGGTGGCGAAGGCATTCGGCGAAGGGTCGTCCATTATATACACCTTGGGCATCGGCAAACCGTCCGTAATCGCCAGGTTCTCTACTATGCGCCACATGCGAGGATTGTCAGATTTTTGGATTTCTTTAGCGCCGTTTACCGCCAAGCTCAGCCGTGAGCCGGTAAAATACGAGATGGCGGCATACACGATGCCGATAGAAAGTATGAAGTACGCGGTACCGGGGTCATAGCTCGCACCGATCAGCCAGGAGATACCGGCGATGAACGCTATGAACCCAGACAGTATGAATACTGTCTTACGCTTGTTACTGGCAATTGCACTGTACATGAAAGTTCTTCTTTAGATTAGTTGATCCAGCTGCAAATAAGCTGCGTATTAAAACTGTACGGCTACTGGCTTCTGTAGATCAGCCAATTGGGACTCGTCGACATCGAAGAATTCTTTGTCAGTTTTAAAGCCAAGCCTCTTGGCGAAGATGTTGGTAGGGAACACGGTGCGCTTGGTGTTGAAATCACGTACGACGCCGTTATAAAAGCGGCGTGAAGCCTGGATTTTGTCTTCGGTATCAGTCAGCTCCGCCTGCAACTCCTGGAAGTTTGCAGATGCTTTGAGGTCGGGATAGGCTTCGGCGACGGCAAACAGGCTCTTGAGAGTCTGCTGGAATTGGTTTTCGGCTGCGGCAGCTTCTTTTGGTCCGGTGGCGCTTAGGGACTGCGCACGGGCTTCGGTGACCTTTTCGAATACACCGCTTTCGTGCGACGCGTAGCCCTTGACCGTATTGACCAGGTTGGGTATCAGATCGGCACGGCGCTTGAGCTGGACGGTAATGTCGCTCCAGGCCTCGTTGGCACGGACGTTTAGTCGGACAAGACCGTTGTACATAGCGGCGAACACTGCCACCAGTACCACTAGAACAATTACCACAATAAGCACGATCATATAGTTACCATCTCCTTGATTAGCATTCCGTATATAGTAGTATAGCGCAAAGCCACGACCCACGATAGCACCCTTAAGAATGATATAGTGGATATACCGATGCATGTGATTCATCCTGCGACCTACCGGCCAAAGCCAACGCCCAAAAAGCGGCGTAAGGCTTGGCTTGTTCTGCCCATTCTGCTTATCGGCGTGAGCAGCTACAACTACCTCCGTCCACTACCGGCACCGACCGCCAGCGTCACGGTATCAGGCCTGAGTGCCAGCAGCACGCCTGACATCGCCTGGCCAAGTACTGGACAAGCAGCCATCGGCGCGCCCGGCTACGACGTCCTGGGGTCGTACGGTCAGCAGCAACCACTAGCAACCGCCAGCATAGCCAAGGTCATACTGGCCCTCTGCGTATTGCAGAAACAGCCGTTTGATTCCGGCGAAGCAGGGGCGACGTACACCGTAAGCGCAGACGATGTCACTATATACGAGAACTATGTGGCTCAGAACGGTTCCGTAGCAGCGGTGAGCGAAGGCGAACGCCTCAGTGAATACCAAGCCTTGCAGGCCCTGATGCTGCCATCTGCAAACAACGTGGCAGATTCACTGGTGACCTGGGTATTCGGCAGTCATGCGGCATATCAGACATTCGCCACCAGCTATCTGTCAGCCCACGGCCTGGCCAGCACCACCATCGGCAGCGATGCCAGCGGCTACGATGCCAGCACCGTAAGCACTGCCACGGACCTGACCAAGCTCGGGTTGTTGGCGCTCAAAAGCCCCGTACTGATGGAGATAGCCGGCCAGCGCAGTGCCGTACTGCCGGTTGCCGGCACCGTATACAACTACGATACCGCTCTCGGGAGCAACGGCATAAACGGCCTGAAAACCGGCAATAACGACGAAGATCCCGGCGCATTCCTGTTTACGGCCGATCTGCGTGTCGGCAGCCAGCGAGTACCGGTGACCGGCGCGGTGATGAACGCACCCGACTTGCAGTCCGCCCTGGACGCATCCCGCCGCCTGAGCGACTCACTACTGCGCGGCTTTGAGCAGGTAACCATTGCCGCCGCAGGCACACAGGTCGGCACTATGCGAACAGCATGGGGTGGCAAAGAGGCGATCGTAACCTCCAATCAGCTGCAACTGGTCCGCTGGAAAAACACTGCCCTCAGCGAAACACACACCGTACGCGCTTCGCTGGATGCCGGTAGCATAGGCAGCCTGCAGATATCCGGCCCAGGTGCGAACGCCAAAGCGTCATTGCTGCTCAAACACCAGCTACCAGGCCCCGGTTTCTGGTGGCGCCTGACCCGACATTAACCGCGATACGAAAAAACACGTGCAGCGCAGCAGTAATTGCTATACTAGAATCATATGAATACTTTTTTCACCGCTGATTTCTTCAGCACCAACCGCGCCAGATTGCAGGCACTCATACAAGATACTGTTCCTATCGTCATAGCCGCTAACGGCGTATTACAGGCGAACGCCGATAACACGTTTCCGTTCCGGCAGGATTCCAGTTTCTGGTATCTGACAGGCCTCGATCTGGCCGATTACACTTTGGTTATCACGTCCGCCGAAACATATCTGATAGCACCCAGTTACGATTCCATAAAAGACGTGTTCGACGGCACGACAGACTTGCAGACCATCAGCGCCACCAGCGGGATCAGTACCGTACTCAGCACGAAAGAAGGCTGGGCAAGACTGCGCAGCGACTTGAATGCCACCAAGCGCGTGGCAACCCTCGAACCAGCACCAACATATATCGCATCGTTCGGCCTGTACACCAATCCGGCACGCGCGCGCCTGGTACGCCAGATGAAGCGCGCTTGCACCGGCCTGATGGTCCGGAATATCCGCCCAGAGCTCGCTAAGCTTCGAGTAGTAAAACAAGCCCCCGAAATCGCCGCCATACAAAAGGCTGTCGATATAACCTGCGCAACCCTGAATGAGGTTCAGCATAGGACATACGATTACGAATACGAGATAGAGGCCGATATTACCCAGGGGTTCCGCAAACAGGGCGCTGGCGGACACGCTTACACGCCTATCGTCGCCGGCGGACTGAACAGCTGCACGCTCCATTACCTGCAGAATGATGACCAACTCCGTGCGGGTGAGCTGTTGTTGGCGGACGTAGGAGCCAGCGTTCAGAACTACGCCGCAGACATTACCCGCACATGGAGCAGGGACACGCCCAGCGACCGCCAGCGGGCGGTATTCGACGCGGTAAATGAGGCACTGGCCTATGGCATCGGCCTCCTGCAACCAGGAACCACCTTCCACGATGTCGAGCAGCAGATACGGGTGTTCGTTGGGGATAAACTCGTCAAACTCGGGCTCATACCGGTCAACACACCCGAGGCGGTTCACGAATGGTACCCGCACGCTCCGCATTATCTAGGGCTAGACGTGCATGACGTAGGCGATTACCGGCAACCGCTGGAACCGGGCATGGTCCTGACATTGGAGCCGGGCATTTATCTACCTGCGGAACGGATCGGCATCCGCTTGGAAGAAGACATATTGATTACACCGGAAGGGTGTACGGTACTCAGCGCCGCTTGTCCGCGCGAGCTCACTACCGTACAATAGTCCGTATCATGCAAGCAGTGCACCAGGGCTTTATATATCGCTTGTTACTGCGATGGTTCGTCTGTTCTCTTGGCCTTTGGGTTGCCGCAGGGCTGCTGAACGGCAGCGTTTCGTACAACGACCATATCGGTGTCGTCATCATTGCCGGGCTCATATTGGCCGCTATCAACGCCATCATCCGACCTATCATCGTGCTGGCCAGCGTTCCCGCCATATTGCTCACGCTCGGACTATTCATGCTGGTTATCAATGGGCTCACCGTATACCTGGCCAGTGTGTTGTATTCACAGTTGCAGATCAGCAACTTCGGTGTCGCCATCCTGACCGGCATCATCATCGGCCTGGTAAACTACCTGGTGACCGCCATACTGGAGGAGCGCTAGATACGTGATGCGCCCACACATCACGAACGGAGTACCCAAAAAACATATCTCTGATATACTGGAAGAACTATGAGTGCATACAACTACGCAACAATCATTTCTATGGTCATCATGACACTGCTTATCCTGGTGCAGACCCGCGGGGCATCACTTGGCGCGGGTCTAGGCAGCAGCGGCGAGGTCAATACCGAACGGCGGGGCACCGATAAGACTATCTATCAGTTAACTATTGTTACGGCTATCGTGTTTGTATTATCACTATTGCTCGGCATTATCATCGGCTAGGTATATTATCAGCCGAGCTAATCGCGGGAACGAAAACGGGAGGGGTGCTACATGGCTTTGGTGAATCGAACGACCCAACTGCGGATGCGGCGTATTCTGCGGCGCAAACAACGGCAGGTAGAGGCCGTAACAGAGGCAGCAGAGCAACAGCTGGATAGCAACCTCATCGGCCGGTTCGACCGCCTGCTGAAGGTGCGCCGTTTTACTGCCGCATGGCTAGTCTTAGCCCTGCTGGCAATCGGCTGCACCGCTATACAGACGATCGCACTCAGCGGGTATTACCAGACGGTACGCCCGGTATCCGGCGGCATTTACAACGAAGGCATGGTCGGCACCTACAGCAACGCCAATCCGCTATTCGCGACCGGTTCGGTAGATATCGCAGTATCCCGGTTGATTTTTGCCGGACTGCTCAAATATGATGACCAGAACCAGCTGGTCGGCAATCTAGCCAGCAGCTACACGGTGGACAGCACCGGTAAGCACTACGTGGTATATCTCCGCCCAAATATCACCTGGCAAGACGGCAAACCCCTGACAGCCCAAGACGTAGTGTTTACTTACCATCTCATCCAGAACCCGGATACACAGTCACCACTCCTGACCGCTTGGCAGAATATCTCCATCTCGGCTCCGAATCCGACCACTATCAACTTCGACCTGCCAAATGCCTTCAGCGCATTCCCCTACAGCCTTATCACCGGCATCGTACCGCAGCACCTGCTTGCGGGCGTACCTGCCACCCAGCTGCGCTCAGACGATTTCAACACCACGAAGCCGGTAGGAGCAGGGCCATTTGCCTGGCAGGCGCTCCAGGGTAGTAGCACTACCGACCCTGCAAAATCACTCAGCCTCATCGCACTGAAACCATTCACGCACTACGTGGGCGGCACACCGAAATTAAGCGGTTTCGTGGTGCATGCGTTCGGCAGCCAGGAACAGCTTATCCAGGCCTTCCAAAAGCGAGATATCAATGCCATGGCAGGAGTCACCAGTGTACCGGCAGAAATAGAAAAAGCAAACGACGTACGGACAGCCAACTTTCCATCGACTGCGGCGCTCATGACCTTTTTCAAAACATCTACAGGCGTACTTGCAGACACGCAGGTGCGACAAGCGCTGGTACAAGGCGCGGATACCAAGAGCATCATCCAGCAGCTCGGCTACATGGCAAAGCCGGTCAAGGAGCCATTATTACTGGGCCAGCTCGGGTATGATCCGAAATACGAACAAGCCTCCTACAACACGGATGCAGCCAATGCCACCTTGGATAAGGGCGGCTGGGTACGTGGCAGCAATGGCATGCGCAGCAAGAACGGACAAGCTTTGGCATTTCATCTGTACGCCGAAGACAGTCCCGAGAATCGGCGCACCGTCGAATACTTGTCCAGTGACTGGGCAAAGCTAGGCGTGGCCGTAACGCCGGTGCTACAAAATCTGACAGACTTCCAGACTACGCTCGAATTCCACACCTACGATGCGCTGCTATATGGCATATCCATCGGCAGTGACCCGGATGTGTACGCTTATTGGGACAGCAGCCAGGCGGATATCCGCAGCACCAGCCGGCTCAATTTCTCTGAATACAGCTCAGCCAGCGCTGACAGTGCGCTCGAATCCGGACGCACCCGCCTCAATGCCAGCCTGCGAGTCATCAAATACAAGCCGTTCCTACAGGCGTGGCAGACCGACGCACCGGCGCTCGGACTCTACCAGCCACGCTTCCTGTACATAACGCGCGGTACCGTATATGGCCTGAATGAGCACACCTTGAACACAGATAGCGACCGCTACGAATCAGTGATACACTGGCAGATACATACCGCCAAGGTCACGAACTAGACTTTGTAATAAAAGCAACAAGAGAAAGCGAAGGGCGTGGCCGACCGCCACAGCAACATATCCGGTATGGATTCTGCTGTGGCGGTCGGCCGCTGCGTACAGCCTGTTGAACCTTGTCCGTGATTACGGATGGCTCACGAGCAGCTTGATGGTGGTCGGCTTCTCAGCAACGACACCGGCATCATAGAGCTCGTTCAGGTGGAACGGCTGGGTGTTATGTGCAGTGACGCTGTCCAGATCTGCTTGGCCGGTCTTCTCGACGACCAGCAGGCTGAGCCGGTACGGCACCTGGTTGTCCTTTTCGGCACCAATGTCCAACGTGACGGTCTTTGTCCCATCCTGTTTGAGGATGGGCTTTGCGCCGTTGTCGAGGGCGTAGAACGGGTCGGGGTCACAGGTGTCGGTATCGGCATTGTCCTGTGGGCCGCATCCCGTATCACCCGTCTCGGCCGCATACACCATCCAGCCGTCCAGACATTTGGCAGCCACCGTGATGGTGAGCTTGCCGTCCGGCACCACGTAGGTGTCTCCGTCCTTGTAGGCCGTTGGGCTCACCCGGACGGTGGCACCGTAGCCACAGCTTGCTGGCGTGGATGGGGCTGCAGTCGCAGCAGGGGGCTGTTCCGACCTACCCTGGGGCACAGTGCCGGGTTCGGCACAGGCCCCGATGCCCGACAGCACCAACGCACCGATTACTGCGAGCTTCCTCATGTGTTCTCCTTTACCGGGGACGTCCAGACCGACGCTGCCAGTCTGGCTCATATCTCTGGGGCGAGATCGAGTAGCTACCCTCTGTCATCCAGGGCACCTACCCGACCTCAGCCGGGGAACACACAAGCGCTTTCTCTTATTACATAACTTCGGCCAGAAATAGACTGGGCCGAATACTATATTATAGCATATATTGTATTATGTTTCAATACTCACGCAGCGCCCTAACTGTAGCATCCCAGTTCTCACTAATGGAGCTTACTCGGCGTGTCACATCGGCCTATCAAGCAACGGTTCAGTACCTGACCTGGCGCTAACACATGAAAGGGAGTTACTATACGGGATTCTTCTTAAGGAGACGCCGGATTGCGTAATCTAGTTCTTCGGCGAATGCATCATCAAGAGGACCGTGTTTGTCGAGGAGTCTATACCACATTGCTCCTAAAAGTATGTCCACCACATCGTCGACTGCGATAACAAATGTACTGTTTTGGCGTGCCGCATAATGTTCCAGGAGCTTTTTTAGACCCGCTCGGCGAGGGCTTGTCAACTTTTCTTTTACCTGGGCATGCAATTTCGCGTCTCTTTGAGCGTCAGCCATCAAGCCGACAACGGCTTCACCCTCGACGCCTCGCGCCAGTTTGAAGGTTGTTTTCAGAAATGCTTCCGGAGAGCTTTCCTCGGGCGTAAGACTGGCGACATTCTCAAGGACAGCCTCCAAAATAACCTCCGCCTTCGTGGTCCACCATCGATAAATAGTCTGACGCCCAACCTTGGCCTGGTCGGCAATATCTTTGACAGTAACATTCATGTAGCCGCTAGAGGTCACCCGCTCAAGGGCAACCTTTAGAATTCGCCGGCGTATGGCCTCGTCGCGTGGGCGCCCGACTACACCTTGCCTTACTGCTTCCATAGGTCAATCATAACATAATTCTATTTACAATACACTGTGTATCGTATTATACTTTTATCAAAGCTTGTATAAGGAGGGTTGATGCGTAAAGAAATGAAACAGACGGCAGTCATCATAGGTGGTACGACCGGAATCGGGCTGGCGACAGCGCAAAGACTGCTCAAAAGCTACGAAGTAGTTATTATTGGACGCAACGCCGAGCGGCTGCAGGCAGCGACTGAACGACTTGATAATAAGGCAAGGGGCTATATTTGCGATGCGTCTGACCCTACATCTTTGGAGGCCGTCTTCAAAAAATGTGATACCGTCGATCATGTCGTAATCGCAGCCGCAAACCATGGTGGCGTAATGCCGTTCGAAGCCGTAAATAATGAAACATTAGATCAGGGCTTGGACGGTAAACTCAGAGTGCATATCACTGCGGCTCAGGTTGCCCAAAAATTCTTATCAGACCAAGGTTCCTTGACATTCATATCAGCCATTACTGCACGCACTTCCATGGCACATAGCAGTTTGTTAGCCGCGATTAACGGCGCAATCGCCTCGATGGTTCCAGTTTTGGCGGTTGAATTGTCACCGCGGCGCGTAAACGCCATTCTGCCTGGGGTCATAGATACGGAGTGGTGGAATTGGTTGCCTGATGGCAGCCGAGAGGAAGTCTTTGCAGGTATCGCACGCACCTTACCCGTAGGTCGCATAGGCACGGCCGATGATGTAGCCGGGGCAATAGAGTTTCTCATACATAATACGTTTACGACAGGTATCCTCCTACCTTGCGACGGAGGCTCGCAGCTTGTTGTCGGAAAAGGATAGTGGATATGGGCCTAGAAACAGGCGATGATACGGTTTTCATAACCGGAGCGACCAGTGGCTTTGGAGAATATGTTGCCACGAAACTCGCCAGCCGGGGCGGCGCGTTGCTATTACACGGACGCAGCGCCTCCAAACTTGCTAGCGTTGCTGCCAAACTTACGCACAGCTTCCCGCAGACAAAGATTGATACATTTCTGGCTGATTTTGCTGACCTCGACCAAGTAGCCTCCATGACGAAAGCGATTGCAGCTGCATATCCCAAGATCGATATACTCATAAACAATGCCGGGGTTGGTTTCGGAGCGCCCCCTTACACAGAGCGTGAAGTGGGACGCGCCGGATATGAACTGCGACTAACCGTCAACTATCTCGCTCCATATCTATTAACACGGCAGCTCATGCCTCTGATGAAAGCTGCAGCAAAAGCTCGAATCATCAACGTTGCATCTATTGGTCAGTCTCCGATTGATTATACTAATATCCTACTTGAACATGGATATGATGGCACCCGCGCCTACGGTCAATCAAAGTTAGCGCTGATAATGGCTACATTCGATTGGGCCGAAGAGCTAGCCGGAAGCAATGTGACCGTGAACGCTATCCATCCCGCTACCTACGCAGCGACACAGATGACGCAAGAAGCAGGTATTGCCCCCCTTGCGACAGTATCGAGTGGGGGCGACCCGATAGTTTGGCTCGCTACATCTCCCGAACTAAATCATAAGACAGGAGGTTTCTATAATCAGCGCTCAAATGTACCGGCCAACCCTCAGGCTTACGATTTGGAAGCTCGCACGGCCCTACGTCGTTACACCGATCAGCTGCTGAGTACATATCATTAGATGGATCTATCTGCTCATCGCCTTACGCGTATCATGACCATAGAAAAACACCCCAACTACTTGGGGTGTTTTTCTATGGTGCGGACGAGAGGACTTGAACCTCCACGAGTGTAACCTCACTAGTACCTGAAACTAGCGCGTCTACCAATTCCGCCACGTCCGCGTACGATTTTGATATGTAACTTCGCTATCATAGCGGTTTTTACCGTGTTTTTCAATATCTACGGCCTAAAACGTAGTCGTAGCAAAAGCGTTTATGCTATCATTGACCTAAGACATGAAACTACACACAGGGAGAATAGTTACGTGAGTAAGGTTGCTCATTATTTGCAAGAACATCTGTTAGGCGAGGTAATGACAAGTGCCGACGCGCGCAAGTACTTCTCGACGGATGGCAGTATTTTTACCGTCACCCCGAGCCTGGTGGTATATCCACGCAACGAAAACGACGTACGTAAAACCGCCCGTTTTGCTTGGCAGCTTGCCGAGCGCGGCCGTGTCATCCCTATAACAGCCCGCGGTTCTGGCACAGACCAGAGCGGTGCAGCCCTCGGCAGTGGTATTATGCTGGCATTTCCAGCCCACATGAACCGTATCGTGGAACTCGACCCGAAGAACGGCATCGTCACCGTGGAGCCAGGGCTCAATTATGGCCGCTTACAGCAAACGTTGCACACGCACGAACGCTTTCTGCCGCCATATCCAGCCAGCTACGAATATTCCACACTCGGTGGAGCAGTAGCCAACAATGCCGCCGGTGAGACCTCGCTTAAATACGGCGCTACCCGGGCATATGTTAAATCACTGCGCGTAGTGCTAGCGAACGGCGAAGTGATCGAAACCTTCCGTTTAAGCAAACGTGAACTCAATAAAAAGCTCGGCTTGACTACGTTCGAGGGCGAGATATACCGTGCGCTCGATGCGCTCATCGAGGAAAACAAGCAAGTCGTTGCCAAAACTCAGCTGGATGTTACTAAAAATTCTGCCGGTTATGCGCTGGCCGACGTAAAGCGCGCGGACGGCAGTTTTGACCTGACGCCGTTGTTCGTAGGCAGCCAGGGCACACTCGGCGTCATCACCGAGATCACCATGGAGACCGAGATCTACAACCCGAACAAAGACCTGTTCATGGCTGAGTTCGACAGCCTGGAAAAGGCCGTGCAAGCCGTGCTTGAGCTCCGCGACCTGGCCACATTACCGAGCAGTATCGAAATGGTAGACGACCAGCTGCTAGGCCTGGTAAACCGGCTGAACCCGAACCAGCTGAAAGGCATCATCAGTGATGTCACCCCCAAGGTCGTTTTACTGATAGAGTTCGATGAAGAAAACGACCGTCAGCGCAAAAAAGCCGTCAAGCAGACCGAAAAACTGCTCGATGACCTGGCCACGCACTTTGAACGGGAAACCGATCCGACCGCTCAGGCACGTCTGTGGAAGGTCCGCCACGCCGCCGCCAGCGTGGTCGCACACAGCGAGGGCCAACTCAAGGCAGTGCCGATCATAGAAGACGGCATAGTGCCGCCCGAGAAGCTACAGGAGTATATCCAGGGAGTCTATCAGCTGTTCGCCTCTGTGCAGCTACAGGCTGCCATATGGGGCCATGCCGGCGACGGCAACCTGCACATGCAGCCGTTCTTGGACCTGTCCCAGCTTGGCGACCGCCAAAAGGCCTTCAAACTAATAGATGAATACTACAAGCTGGTCATCTCACTCGGTGGCAGCACCAGCGGCGAGCACGGTGATGGCCGCCTACGCGGCCCGTATCTGGAAAAGCTCTACGGCGCTGAAGCGTACAGCGTATTCACCAAGGTAAAACAGCTCTTCGACCCCTATGGCACCATGAACCCCGGCGTCAAGATCGGCGTCAGCCTGGACGACATAAAGCCCCTCGTTCGCACCAATTACACGCTCGACCATCTGTACGACCACATGCCGCACTCATAAGCTGCGTCAGCAGGCTTGAGTTTTGACACAAAAACAGGTATGATAGCCAGGTTATTTAACATTCGGGCGGACGTGGCGGAATTGGTAGACGCGCTACTTTGAGGTGGTAGTCCTGCAAGGGGTGGAGGTTCAAGTCCTCTCGTCCGCACCATTATAGAATTACAGATATAAAAGTGTTCCACATATGGAGCACTTTTTGCTTTATAGAGAGCATCACTCCGTAACATGAGTTTGAGTCCTCTCGGGCTCACCATAATTATCGTCAGATCAAAAGAGTTCCACTATTTATTATGTGGAACTCTTTTTGTATTTCCACCCCTGTTAAAAAGTGTTCGATTCCTGTTGGGCTTCAGGGCTCAATTTATAGCGCTAAAGAGCTTATGCGTAATGGCGAATATTAAAAAGTTTCCTTCCAATAAGGAAAGTTTTGTGATAATATGTCCTTATGGCAAGAAAAGAATTAATCAAAACGATAATAACCGATAGTCAGGCGCGACAGCTACCTGTTTTGTGGAATCGTATACAAGAAATACCTTACGATACGAATAAGGTTATCACCCTTACAGGTGTTCGACGTAGTGGTAAAACATATCATTTGTTCGAAATAATGAAAAAACTCTTGGACAGCGGAGTGCCCGCCGATAAGATGCTATATATAAATTTTGAGGATGAGCGACTACATCTCAACGGCGACGAAATGGATATGATCCTAGAGGCCTACCGTGAATTGCATCCAGAACTCGATTTGTCTGAATGCTACTTCTTTTTTGACGAAATTCAAGAAGTAGACGGGTGGGAACACTTTGTAGATCGGCTTTCTAGTTCAATAAGTAAGCACGTTTTCGTTACTGGATCGAACTCTAAGCTGCTCTCCCGGGAAATAGCTACGGCGCTGCGCGGTAGAACACTAACTTTTGAGGTGTACCCACTGTCATTTTACGAATTTGTTACCATAACTCAGCCCAATCTTGACCCATATAATAGTGCTGATCGTGCGCGTTTGGTGCGTCAGTTTGGTAAATTCCTAGAGCAAGGTGGTTTTCCTGCAATAGCGCAACAGCCGGATGAAGACCTACGGCAAATGGAGCTTCAGGGCTACTTTGATGTAATGCTCTTGCGTGACTTAGTAGAACGATACAACGTATCATCCGTTGCCATACTTAAATTCTTTTGTAAACGTATAATCGCCGCTAGCGCAGGTGAGTTCAGTGTAAACAAGATATACAACGAGCTCAAAAGTAGTGGATATAAAGTAAGTAAGAACACGCTTTATAACTACCAGGATAATGTAGAAGCTATCTACTTGGGCCGTTTCGTGAGCAAGTATGACGAGTCTTTAGTTAAGTCAGAAAATTCTATAAAAAAGCCTTATGTTATAGACCATGGATTTGGTGCAGCCCTTAACTATAAGCTTAGTCGTGACATGGGTCGCATGCTAGAAACCGTAGTAGCACTTGAACTAATGAAGCAAGGTAAGCAGATATTCTACTACCAAGATAGCGGTGCTGAATGTGATTTCGTCACCGTAGACCGAGGACAGGTAACCGAGGCTATACAAGTTACATACAACATGTCAGATGACCAGACGCGTAAGCGCGAGTTGAAGGGTCTAGTCCAATGCTGCAAGCGGCTTGGCTTAACTAAGGCCACAATACTAACGTACGATAACGAAGAGAATCTGGAAGTTGACGACATACAGATACAGATAATGCCCGTATGGCGTTACAGCTTCGATTTCGAAAAGGAGCGTCAGGCTCAACGTACTAGAGACGCGCACTTTTACGAAGATGGCGTAAGGCAAGATGGTACGGGCGGTTTACCGCCCAGTGAAAGCTAATAATCTAAGACACTATACTGATAAACGGAGAGAATTGATGACAATTACGGACCGGAATAATCTTTTAGTAAAATGGATAAAACCTTCAAGCGAAAACGAACAAGACCGACAAGAGCGTGCTCTTCATATGGTGAGTAGGGCTATTAATGGGTGGAGTGGATTTGACGATACGGATTATATTGTCTATCCGAAAGGTAGTTACTACAATCGTACCAATGTCAGGTTGGACAGTGACGTAGATATTGTAGTGCAGCTTCAGGAATGCCTGTATTATGACTATTTTAGAGATGTTAATAAAGATGAGGCCATTAAAGATGGATCATACGCAGGCTCCTGGACACCTGTTAAATGGCGCAACGAAGTCGTTGCGGCTCTCAAAGATTTTTTGGTGAAGAAAACGTTAATACCGATGGCAAGATAGCTATTAATATACCCGAAGTAAAAGGGAGCCGCCCTAGTATCGACATTGTTCCAAGCTTTGACTATGTTAGATACGATGACGCGCTTCAAACACCTAATCTAGCTAACAAGGGCAGCTGTGTTTTCCCCAAAGGGGGCGGCTTAAAAATAGTCAACTGGCCTGAGCAGCAATATGATAATGGGGTCCTTAAAAATGACCTCACTACAAAACGCTATAAGCGTTTTGTAAGGGCATTAAAGAACGCCGAAAATGTATTAGTAGATGCAGAAGTCATAGAAGAGCTTCCATCGTACTTCATGGAATGTCTAGTATATAACGCCGATAATTCCGTCTTCTACCAGCCCGGCGACGACCTGCAGAGTGCGTTTAAACGTGTCATTATAGATATCTCTTCAAAACTCGAGAATGAGGACAGAGTGCCTATGGTAGAACCGAATGAGCTTAAATACCTATTTCGTGGTGAAAGTAAGTGGAGTGTAGACAAAGCTAAAACGCTTCTTAATGAAACTTGGAATTTCTTGGGCTACGATGAGGACTAAATTGAATGCATAAGCCGAATAAGCTACTAAGAATTACAATTAGTGCGGTAACTGTAGTCTACAGCGTACTGCTGTTTAACCTCGACTTACACCTCGACTCTTTTGGCAAAAGGGTCGTTGCCGCATTGCCAATGATCGGAACAATTGCTTTGTGGCTATGGGATTCTTTCATATGGAAGTTGCCCATTATACAGTCATTGACTAAACGCCCAAATATCAAGGGCCTATGGGAAGTTACACTTACACCCCATGAAGACAGCCATATACCGCCGGGTGGCAATAGGGGCCCTATAAAGGCCTACATGGAAATAGATCAAAGCTACTGGCAGGTAGACGTGACATTATTCACTAAAGAAAGTCACAGCGACCTGGTTTCATTTTTTTTGGGATTTACGTAATGGTGACGATGTCAGCACTCTTCGCTTCGGGTATCGTAATAAGCCGAAGGTAGCCGTGTCCCACCGTAGCTACCCCTCGGAGGGCAGCTGTACGCTTGATACACGCAACCTGAAGCCCAAGCTTATTGCGGGGAGCTATTTTACGGATCGGTATACAAAAGGCGACCTAGAAGCAAAGTTCATTGACGGCAGTAAGGGCCACGGCTCCTTTGAAAGTATTAAGAAACACATTGCACAGAAAAAGAAATAACTATGAAGACTATCCTAGACTATCTGATCAGTGTTTCTTTCCTAACTTCCGTAATTGTCCCACTTATTACGGGAAGCTTAGCCGCTGCAGTTATAAGTTACGTACAGAGTGATAACTTTAGGCGCAAGAGACTGGTCGCTTCTGCATATAGGGTAGCTCTGGATCGCGCAGAAGCGGTGTACTGGATTCGTCGACGTACAAAGAATAAAGAACTGCTTCCACAGGATGAAATAATAATTCGAGACAAGCTACATCAAGTTCAAGAGCGTACTGAGTATTACAAGGGTCTCTTATCGATTGAGGCAAAGTGGTTAGGTGAGAGCTATGCAACCTTCGTTGATGCAGTTACTAAACAAACTGGGCCGCTGCTAAAGGCTGCCTGGCAGGAAAAGCCAGTAGGCCCAGGAGGAGAGCTTACGAATATTATTCATCCTAAAGCAAACCCTGATCTGCTGAAAGCCGAGCAAGAATTTTTAGAGAGTGCTCGACAATTTTTTACTCTAAGATATAGGCTACAGAGAAAATTTATTCAACGCTAACGACATCATACATGATTAATTTGTCATGTAATAATTCAATACTAGGCCACAAGGTGTTCCACATTTGGGACACGTGGTTCACCATGATAAATTTCTAGCCCACATCCGGTCAAGCGTAGTAGCAACCGGGCGATGTTCAGCGGTGGGTGTTTTTTGTGCGCAACATGTAAAAAAGCGGCTCCATTCGGAGCCGCAGAGGGCCAGGTCGTCGACGCCTGAACCCCCGTCCGCATGCACGCACTACACCTCAATATCCGCCAGCACAGGGATGTGGTCGGACGGGCACAGCTCGTTCGGAATGTCTCGCGGCGAGAAATCAGTGGCGATATAGTCGCCGACAACTCCCCGCACTGCGATGATATCCAGCGGATACATCTGCCCGTTCACGAGTGCCGTGGGCACACTTTCAGGCACCACCATGCTGAAATTGTTTGCCAGCACGTGCTCTCGCACCATCCCGCCAGGGCTGTCATTGCAGTCGCCGAAAATCACTGCACGACTGACATCACCCAGCTGTTGGAGCAGCTCACGCATCTGGTATACACCGACACCGTCCGGTGGCCACTTGATGTGAGTGTTCACGAACGTCACACCGTAGACCGTCACCGACTGCATGATGTGTCCACTGTCGTCGCGGAACGTGTGCACCTTGAAATTGGTCGCATACAGTTCCGGCCGGGTTAGCAGTACACAGCCATCAGGCTTGTCGCGCCCATTCCCGTCTTTCTGTGACCAGAATACATGCCAGTCGCCGGTTTCTTCCAGAGCCGCCACCAAGGGCAGCTCTGCTTCCTGAAGGCCGACGATATCGGCATCCAGGCTGGCGATACAGCGCAGCAAGTGGGGAAGCCGCGCTCTTGGCTTCAGCAGGCTGGGTGTTACATGATCGTAGTCGCCGTAACCCAGGTAGGCATCGGCAAGAACATTGAATGTTGCACAGCGCAGTCGCATACTGTTTCTTCCCTTAGGCTCTAGAACGGATAGTACGACTTGCCTATTATAGTATATTTCCACTATAATGCTATATCGCTATCATATCGTATGGTAGTAGATACTTCGCGCTGATTGGGGAATGGTATGAAGTTGCCAAGGCAGATCCTGCCGATTTTGGACACCATGGCACGCGGCATGGCGGCCGGCAACCGGCATGTCACGGTACCTCATGGGGCGTTACGATCAGTAGCGCCCCTGGAAGCCCGCGAGCCGATGGTCGAATACCTGGCACGGCAGGTCGAACATCTCACGCAGGACAGACCAAACGGCCAACTGACCGTACGCATGGCCGACAGCCGCCTTTTCTACGGCTACCTGCAGGGTGGCATGTTCGATATGGCGGCCTGTCCGGTATCGGCACCGGCCGGCGTGCTGGATGACCCTCAGCTGGTCGTACAGGGCTGGGTCATCAGCAACTGGGGATTGTTCCCCCTGGAGTTCGACCGTATGCCGGCTGACGCTCACAGGCGCTAGCCCCTCCAAAGTCAGAACCCCGAAGCCCCCGGCACGGGCACCGAGCCTTCACACCAGTGTGAAGCTGGTCGCCCGTGCCGGGATTGTTATATCTACATATCCTAGGCGGCTACCAGAGAATTGCATTTTTATATTTTTTTAGTACAATCACTTGAGTACGTGTGTACGACCCGGGCGCTTAGCTCAGTTGGCTAGAGCACCTCGTTTACACCGAGGGGGTCGGGGGTTCGAGCCCCTCAGCGCCCACCAGTATTAGATCACGACCAAAAAGCGTCCCAGAAATGGGGCTCTTTTTTGTTCTTTTTGTATATGCCGGGATTGGCAACCTGCCTTGCTAACGTTCGGCAGTCCCAGATGCAGGTATAATAAAAACATGCCAGAATTAAACCTACCCTTAGCATGGTCAGAGATTGAAAAGGAACTCAGCAGCCTTCGTGCGGTTGAGGGCGGATTCAGTCAGGCCAAAAGAGGTCTTGTCACATTGTCGAACGGCAGAGAAATCTTTATTAAGCTTGGCCTACACGAGCACACCAAAGCGTGGGCAAAGAAAGAGATAGGCGTATACCGCTTCTTGGAACGACAAGGCTACCCCTATATTCCCGAACTGCTGGCAGTAAATGAGGACGAGAGCGGGTTCGCCCTTGCGGCATGCCTGCCTGAAGATGGCTGGAACTGGAAAGAAGAATGGAGTGAAAGCCGACTAGCCAAGACCCTTGAAGCCATGGACGCATTAGCGGCGATCAAGCCGCAAGGGACAGATCTCGCATACCTCTCTGAAAAGGCCCTCGACGAGAGCGATGACGGATGGCATCAGTTGCTAGAAATGGATAGCTTGAGAACTAGGCTGCTCGAAAAGCTGAAACATGCAGGAAAAGATCACATCGCCAATACGCTACATTTCGAAGCTGAGGCCGTGAGAAGTAAGCAATTTATGTTCCAAAACAGCTTTCTTGTGCACAATGACCTTCGCTCGGATAACTGTGCATGGAATCCAAAAACTCAAGAAATCCGCATCATTGACTGGAATTGGACTCAGATGGGTGATCGAAGGATCGACCTCGCTTCAATGCTCACCCATATCCATTCATATGGCTTCGACGTCTTACCCGTGTACAGGGACAGGCTGGATGCTGATGCACTACACTGGCTTGCCGGATACTTCCTAAAACAGTCGGCTACGCCCATCTGGGAGGGCGGCCCGGACAATCTTCGCGATTTTCAGCTTCTGGCAGGGGTTACGGCGCTTGATTTGGCAGGAAAAATCAGTCTATAGACCTATATTTATCCTGTGAAACACATAATTATGTTACTGCCTATTGACAAAATAAAGCGTTTATGGTAGTATAGTTAGCGTGCAATCGTAAGGTTGCATGCACCATGGCCTGAGCCGGTTCAATACTTCTCTTAAAAGGGAGGTAGTGATCCGGCCCAGGAAACCAGAAACCTGTGGCCAGCAGTTGAAGTGAGGTTGGTTAAGATGACCATGCACACGATCTGCGGGGACCCGATCGTCAACAGCGTCGCCTGGAGTGTGCTGAAGGGAATCATCCCGAACGGCATCAGCCCCCACGACACCGGCGAATGGCTCATGGACGCCCGCGAGGGCGCCGGTGGCTACAACGTCGAGACGATCGACGGTCGCACCGGTTTCGGCGAAGACGCCAAAGGCCTCGGCTGGCACCAGTCGAACGGCCGTGGCACGGTGTGGCTGCTCATCCCCGCGTTCAAGGACCTCAAGCCGAACGCCGGATGGACCGGCCCGCCCCAGGTCATCCTGGACGGCGACGCCACCATCACCGACGCCTACGTCATCCTGCGGGGCATGGCCCTTCAGCTCGGCATCGAGCCGTAGGCCGCCCCAGGCACCCATGGTATCCCCGGTGCTCGTGTCACAACGAGCGAGCATCGGGCCCTTCCCGAGATTTCAAATCTAGTTGAGATTTCAGGAAGGGCCTTCACCACAACCCAAACCATAATCTCAATCTGTTACAGCGTTGCACGGGGGCCTGAACTCTGCTATAAATAGTGTGACATGGTCAAGCTCATACCCCTCAAACCGTTGTTCGTAATGCTATACGGGTTTCCCGGAGCCGGTAAGACGTTTTTTGCCCGCCAGATCTGCGATCAGATAGTCGCCACACATGTACAGAGCGACCGTATCCGCGCCGAATTATTCGAGACACCCTCCTACAACAAAGACGAGAATCACATCGTGATGAGCCTTACCAACTACATGACCGGCGAGTTTTTGAACGCCGGCGTCAGCGTGGTCTACGACGTGAACGCCATGCGCGCCAGCCAGCGCCGGGCCCTGCGCAACATGGCCATAAAAGCCGGAGCGGAAGTGGTGATGGTGTGGCTGCAGATCGACACCGAAACCGCCTTCGCACGCGCTGCAAAGCGTGATCGCCGCAAGCAGGATGACCGTTATTCCCAGGTAATGGACCGACCGACCTTCGACCAGCTGGCGGCAGGCATGCAGAACCCCGAAACTACAGAACGCTACCTGGTCATCAGTGGTAAACATGTCTTTACTACACAAAAAAGTGCTTTCCTGCGCCACCTGCAGGAGCGCAAACTGATAGACCTCGATACCAATTCCAACCAGATCAGCAAACCGGGGCTCGTAAACCTGGTGCCGAACCTCCGAGCGGGCCGTGTGGATCTCAGTCGCCGCAACATTACGATTAGATAGAGGCTCTGGCGCCAGTGGCAACCAAAAAGATACAGCTACCCGGCATCGGCGAGGTAACGCTGGTAAAACGAGCGGGTAGCCGCACGATCCGGCTCAGCATCACGCCGACCGGCATCCGCGTGAGCATGCCGCACTGGACACCATATAGCGCCGGACAGGCATTCGCGATTAAACATAGCAGGTGGATACAGGACGAGCTTGCCAAACGCACCTATGTGACACTCCATAACGGCCAGAAGATCGGCAAACTGCATTACTTGCGGTTCGAGCACGTACCCGCTGGCCAGGCAACCACCAGCCGCGTTACTGCTACGGAGGTCATCATACGGCTCGCACCAGGTGAGCTCAGCAGTAGTGAGAGCGCTCAGGAACGTGCCCTGCAGACATCCATCCGCGCACTCAAACGCGAAGCGGAACGGCTGCTGAAACCGCGCTTGCAGTCGCTGGCGGATAAACATGGTCTGCATTTTACCGGCTTTAGCGTAAAACAGCTCAAACGGCGATGGGGCAGCTGCGATAGCCACCAGGCTATCACGCTTAATCTGTTCCTGATGGAGCTGCCGTGGGAGTTCATAGATTATGTGCTATTGCACGAGTTGGCCCACACGCTGCACATGAATCATGGCCCTGATTTTTGGCGGCAGCTCACCACCATGGATCCGCGCGCCAAAGCCCTGAGCAAACAGCTTAAGAACCATCAGCCGGTCATCGGCGCATGGACTGAGTAATAGCAGATACCACACCGCTTATGGCATAATGATGTTCGTAGTGACACAAAAGCGCAAGACACCCACACCACAACCGCACGAGGCCGCCTTGGAGCACGAGCGGCTCACCAGCCTGATAGGCAGTATGGCCGACGGCGTACTGGCTGTGGATGACGCCATAAAAGTCGTGCTGTACAACGGCGCGGCACTTAACATCCTTGACCTCAACAGTAGCATGAAAGGCCGGGCTCTCGGCCGGGTATTGCCACTGTATGACAACAACGGCCAGCCGATAGACGTAACGAAATTGGTCCAGGGTACCAAAACCCCCACCAGCACGCGGGACCTGCTGCTGCATTACGGCGACGGCAGCAAGGCGAACATATATCTGTCTATCGCGCCGGTATACCTGGGGTATGGCGCTACCGGCGACCGTGGCTATGTGCTGTTGCTGCGTGACATAACCCGGGAAAAATCACTGGAGGAAGAACGCGACGAGTTCATAAGCGTTGTCAGCCACGAGTTACGCACTCCCATCGCCATCACCGAAGGCAATATCAGCAATGCACTCTATATCGCCAACAAAACAGGCGACATAGCCGCCGTACAGGAAGCCCTCAAGGCCGCACACGAACAGACTATGTTCCTGGCAGGGCTGGTAAATGACCTGTCCACGCTTTCCCGAGCGGACCGTGGCGTTCTGGAACTGGACGTAGAAGCTATCAACGCCCACCAGTTGGTCGAAGACCTGGCCAAAAGCTATCAGGACGAAGCCAAAGCCAAAGGTCTGGAACTGCACACCGCGCTGGACCCAAATCTGGAACTGTTACATTCCAGCAAGCTCTACACCCGTGAAATCCTGCAGAATTTTGTCACCAATGCCATAAAATATACCGAGAAGGGCAGCGTTACCATCGGCGCGAAGCCTGATCCTAAGGGCGTTCGTTTCAGTGTGAGCGACACCGGCATCGGCATCAGCAAAAGCGACCAGGAAAAGGTATTTGATAAATTCTTTCGGAGTGAAGATTTCCGCACCCGCCAGAACAATGGTACCGGCCTAGGACTATACGTGACCATGAAACTTGCCCGGATGCTCCACGCAGAGATCAGTGTTACTAGCGAGCTGAACCATGGCTCAACCTTTACGATCTTTATTCCAAACTTGCACTGATCAAACTATCACACTTTCGGTAGGTGCGGTTCGATGCGCATGACGGGGATACACACATTGCGACCTTTCCAGTCGACGGTCATGAATTCGTATTTCCAGAACGATATATGCAGCATGACCATGTCGATGCCGAAGGCCAGCGGCATGAATATCCAGCCGTACCAGCGGTTCGCCAGACGTGTGCCGGCCGCCACGAAACCATATGTCACCAGCAGACACAGCAGCGAAACCGCCCAGACGGCTACATAGGCAGCCTTATGTGCCATATAACCGACGCCGCACAGAGCGATGAACGGCCCTAGTAGGAACACCAGCTCGAACGCAGCGGTGATAGCAACCAGCTCCAGCCGACGGTGCAGCTGCGGATACCGCACACGCACAGACGTACCGTATTGCTCGGATGCCGGCTTATTGCTGTACACGCCCATCTGCTCGTCGCTGCGGATAAAGCTATATGCGTCGGTGACCACCGCCTGGCGGGCGAAGTGCGCTTCTGGGTTTACGGAACGCGAGACAGACTCCATACCACCCATACGCTTGAGCGCTTCATGCTTGATAAGCCAGCAGGTACTGAGCACCGGCGGCCGCTTGAACAGGCGGCGGGGCAGGCAGATCTCCCAGTAGTAGCGCATGATCTGCAACAGTGCATAATCACGATCGGCCGCGTTTGCGCGCAGGGGCAGCACGCTTAGCATATCTTTTTTGCGGTCGACCAGCGTCTCTACCAGCCGCCGGACCGTAGTCGGCTCGAGCAGCGCGTCCACGCCGCAGAACAGCAGCAATTCACCGCTCGCTTCCGCGCTCAGCCGCTCATACGCCCAGTTCTTGGCCAGCCACCGCGTTTCATCGGGTACGCTGCCTTGCAGGAACCTCACACCGTCGTGTGCGAACGAACGGATGATCTCGGGAGTACGACGCACGGCTGAACAGTCATCCAGGACTAAAATCTCCAGTTTGGGATAGTCACTCGCCACGAGCGCCCGCAGGCATATCTCCAGCTGTTCGGTTTCATTCCGGGCGGGTATGAGTATGCTGACCGCTGGCAGGTCGCGGTTCATAAGCGCTGGCACGGCCCCGCTTGGGGCTGCATGCCGCCAGGTGTGTATGCTGGTACGCAGCAGGCTGACAGCCACCAGCAGCTGCAACGAAGCCAGCACTGCGATCGCAACACTGCCCAGGTGGAACTCGCGGATGACCGACGCGATCGCTACCAGCACTATCTGGCATAACAGGAGCCAGCCATATGCCCGTACGGCAACCTGCCGCAACTGCTGCTCGGGCAGGCGATACCGATAGACACGCAGAAGGTTCAGCAGGCGATAACCACTGATCGGTGCAGCCCATAGCCAGATACGCCAGGACACTATGCATAATCCCACCGTCGCTACCACCAGCGCCACCGCCGCCAGTACGCAGCAAAAGCTCCGCCAATACTTGCGTGCGGTCAGTCCGGCCGTACACAAATAGGCTTCAAGGATTGCTTCTAGAGCAAACAGGCTGATAAGCCAATACATATTACCTACTACTATACCATTGACTGGGGGGCAGGTAGTACGATATGCTTGACATATGACACCTACGATAGCGTAGGTTTTTTAGATTAGCGTTAATGGCAGGCATAAGCCAGAGGTAACAATACGGTGGCACGAACAGTTCAACCAGTAGACACACACAGCGAGAACAACGAAAGCGTTGTCCGCGTATTTTTCCGGGGATTTTTCTGGCCGTTACGCATGCTAGGGAAAGGCATAGCCTGGCTAGCCCACAAGCCGCCGCTCAAGCAGATCGGCCACGCCCTGCGGTGGTTCTTCCGCTTGCGAGCGGTCCGCTTTATCGGCCGCATGCTCGGCTTCGGCTATTTCCGCCAAAGCTGGCGCGAGCTCAAGGAAGTTACCTGGCCCACCTGGCGCGAAGGCCGACGCCTGACTACGGCAGTTATCATTTTCTCCGTCGTATTCGGTGCACTTATCGCCATCGTAGATTTCGGCCTCGATAAGCTATTCAAACAATTACTACTCAAATAAGGACAATACAGCCATGACAAACAAGCGATACGACACAAGCAAACAATGGTACGCCATCCACACCTACAGCGGCTACGAAGAAAAGGTTGCAGAAAGCATCCGCCAGCGTGCTGACAGCCTCGACATGAAAGATAAGATCTTCCAGGCGCTCGTGCCCAAGGAAAAGCAGATCGAGATCAAGAACGGCAAACGCCGCGTGGTTGAGAAGCGTATTTTCCAAGGTTACGTGCTCGTGCAGATGAAGATGTCCGAGGACGCCTGGTACATCGTGCGAAACACTCCAAGCGTTACCGGCTTCGTAGGCTCTGGCACCGAACCGACACCCGTCGACCAAGACGAGATTGAAAAGATCCAGAAGCGCATGGGCCTGGAACAGCCGAAGCACAAGATCGACTACAGCATCGGCGAAGTCGT
>Ga0247778_1000764_pt1 | contig 26580 bp, 21 predicted proteins | sample UWRJL049202B5_FD_179939 | JGI IMG/M metagenome (GOLD analysis project Ga0247778, IMG submission 179939) | Plant litter microbial communities from Arlington Agricultural Research Station in Wisconsin, United States - UWRJ-L049-202B-5 | ecosystem: Environmental > Terrestrial > Plant litter >...
GGGGATCTATGACAACCTTCTTTTCTCCTCCACCATCGACCGGAACAAGAAGAACATCCCCGGAGAGGTACTCGGGGCCATCATCAACGGCACCCAGGAATTCTTCGATGAACTAAAGACCTACGGAGTGGGTATCCAATATTTAGGCGGTGAGACCGCCGACGTAGGGGATGTGGTAAGGACCATCGCCGTCAACGGCACCATGACGGCCCGCTGGCCCAAGGACCGCCTGATCACCAACGAAAAGATCAGCGCCGGCGATGTGATCGTGGGCTTTTCCAGTTCCGGCCAGGCCAGCTACGAGACCGCCTACAACTCCGGCATCGGCAGCAACGGACTGACCAGCGCCCGGCACGACCTGCTGCACAAGACCTATGGGGCTCGCTTCCATGAATCCTATGATACCAGCCTGGACGAACACGTGGTCTATATCGGCCCCCATAAAATGACCGATACCATCAATATACCGGTCACCAGTCCCTTTATCGCACCCGCGCAGGGAACAGACCCGCCCGCTGAGCTCACCATGGAGATCGGCCAACTCCTCCTCAGCCCGACCCGCACCTATGCCCCCCTGCTCAAGAGGCTTCTTCTCGAACAATTCGACAAAATCCACGGACTCATCCACTGCAGCGGCGGCGGACAGACGAAATGCATGAAATACCTCCCCGGCAACTTCCGGATCATCAAGGACAACCTCTTCGACCCCCCCGTCATCTTCAAATTGATCCAACAGGCATCGCATTCGGATAACCGCGAGATGTACCAGGTCTTTAATATGGGCCATCGCCTGGAAATCTTTACCGACACGGCCTCGGCAGCAGACATGATCAGACTCGGCGCCGAATTCGGCATCGAAGCCCGGATCGTCGGCAGGGTAGAGGCAGCCCCGACCAGCAGCCTCCTCCTAAAAGTCGGGACCGAAGAGATCGTTTATTGATAACTAATTTATTAGTTATTTATCCTCCCGAACAAAAGACTAATGCTAAATGTTAATAAAAAGTGAAAGCATACGGATACCCGTTATCTGTAAAGGTTCTTCGATCAATGAGATCGGGTATTTTTGCAATCCACGCACAATAAAAAAGTGAAAAAGGGATTAAATTATCCTTTTTTATTCCACAACGCTATGAAGTTCCAAGATCGATAGCTACTTTTGCAGACGGTTCTGGACGGATTTTGACGTTATATCAATCTTTTTGCAAATATTTTGCATTTCTCGTGAACTTCCCCAGTCCTACGTTGTTGATCTATTTAGTACCCGACCCATTTTCGTCATCTTTTTATTTTTTGATATGAGGCAACTCAAAATTGCTACACAGATTACAAACCGTGATTCCCAGGCGGTTGAGAAGTATTTGCAGGAAATCTCCAAGATCCCAATGATCACTCCTGAAGAGGAGACGGTCCTTGCCCAGCGGATTAAGATGGGCGACCAGAAAGCATTGGATAAATTGGTACAGGCCAATTTGCGTTTTGTGGTTTCCGTTGCAAAGCAGTATCAGCACCAGGGGTTATCACTCAGTGACTTGATCAACGAGGGCAACCTCGGCTTAATTAAGGCGGCACAACGCTTCGATGAAACCAAAGGTTTCAAATTTATCTCATACGCCGTATGGTGGATTCGCCAGTCGATCCTACAGGCGTTGGCAGAGCAGGGCAGACTCGTCCGCTTGCCGCAAAACAAAATTGGCACTTACAACAAGGCTAACAAGGCTTACATGGCTTTCGAACAGGAACACGAAAGAGAGCCCAGTACAGAAGAATTAGCCGAACTCTTGGAAATGAGCGAGACGGAGATCAACAACATCTTCCAAAGCAACACCCGTCACAGTTCACTCGACGCCCCGGTACACGAGGCCGAAGATGTGGCCATGGGCGACCTGCTGGAAGGAGGTGATGAAACGGATGACGACGTGATGAAAGATTCACTGCGTGCCGAGATCCGCCGCGTTTTAAAATCACTCAGTCCCCGTGAGGCGGAGATCGTGAATGCTTATTTCGGTCTGGACGGCGAAAATGGTGTAACCATCGAGCAGATAGGCCAGAAATATGACCTGACGAAGGAAAGGATCCGCCAGATCAAGGAAAGAGCGATCAAGCGTCTGCAGAAGGCGCGTTACAGCAATGCTCTGAAGGCATACCTGGGTTAATCCCCACGCAATACGACCTTAATGAAGAAAGTCCCGGCTCCAAACCGGGACTTTCTCATTTCAAGCCCTTCGTTTAATTATATCCTTTATTCTGAGAAAGATGCCCGTTCTGATCCCTGGCGATCTGCGGGATCGGCAGTACCAACTTATCCGCATTCACCGGCTTGCCCTTCCCCGACAACACCGCAACGGCCCGGCCCCTTCGCTTCAGATCGAACCACCGGTCGAACTCCATCGCCAACTCCACCCGCCGCTCATGCTCGATCGCCAGCTCCAGGGTAGGGTATAGGCCGGCAGGATAACCCGCCGACCCATACAGCGCCAGACCCGCCCGGGCCCGGACTTTATTCAAATACTGCGGATCGCCGGTAGCCTCCGACAACATCAGCAACAGATCGGCATACCGCAGCACCATGAAATTATTATTACAGACTTCCGCAGCATTCACAATGGGAGCGCCAAGGTCCTTCCATTTCTGCTGGAACTTGATGGCAATAAAATTCCCACCCTTCATATAACCCAGCAGAAAGGACGTATCCCGTCTTTTATCCCCCGGCTCATATTCATTATACAGGTCATCGGTCACCTGGTTCTGCCCACCCCCATACTGGGTGATGGAAAAATTCTCAAAAGGCGCAAACGCAGGCCAGTACGTGCTGGCCGGGTTATTCGCGCCCCCCTTGTACTGGATCTCGAAAATGGATTCCTTCGTGTTCTTTTGCGCCGTCGTCACACCCCACAAAGAACCATAGGCCGGCAACAGATCATAACTTGAGCCATTATAGTCAGTATAAACCTGCTGCAACACCAACGCAGCAGAATCCTTTTTGCCAAAGGTCAGATAGACCTTACCCAACAGGGTCATCGCAGCACCCCTGGATGCCCGGCCCATCTGCGCCACCTTGTTCGGATCGGGAAGACTGCCCATGGCAAGCCTCAGGTCGGCAACGATCTGCGTATACACATCCGCCTGCGCACTGCGCCCAACGGCAAATGCCTGCTCTGCGCTAAGAGGCTTCGTCACCAATGGCAGATCCCCCCAGATCTGCACCATATTAAAATAATACAGCGCCCGTATGAAGGCCATTTCTCCCGTAACCTCCGTTTTATACACATCGCTGACACTCCCACCCGGCAGCTTGTCGATCACGATATTCACATTATAAAGGGAGGTATACGCGTCGCTCCAAAACTGGTTGACCAGGTTATTGGCCGGGTTGATCGTATAATCCCGGAAAGCCCACTTGTCCCCCGCATTGATCGACCCCGATCCCGCTACCTGGTACAGCGTGGCATTATCCGACATCAGCTCCCCGCAAAAAGAGACCATGCCCAGCGGGCCATAGACCGTATATAAAGTGGCATAGGCATTATTAACAGCCAGGTCGAAGTCACTCTGGGTCCGGAAGAAATTCGCGGCATTCGAATTCGACAAGGGCGCCAGCTCCAAAAAAGATTTTTTACACCCGGCCCCGCCCATCCATAGGCAAAGGATCACCAGCATAATTTTCAACATATTCATACAGTCATTTTTATTATTTTTCAGAATAAAATTCCATTATCAACGTCACAGCATCCCCGTCCCGGGATTACAGCTCCAGCTTCAACCCAAAGGTCACAGTCAGCGGGATGGGATAGCTGCCATAGTCGGCGCCCACCATCAGCCCGGGCGGGAAGGTCGTATTGCTCGCCGCGCTGCTCGATCCCGTGCTATAGGTGCTGTTCTCCGGATCATACCCGATATACTTGCTGAACACATGCACATTCTCCGCATTCGCATACACCCGCACGGATCTACAGGGCGTTTTTCCCACCAGCCGCCCCGGCAGCGAATAGCTCAACCTGATATTCTTCACCCTTACATAGCTGCCCTTCTCCACCCAATAATTCGAGAACTGGGTCTGCAGACCGCTGTACGCCGCACTGGGCCGGAAGATCTTGCCATCACCGGGATCCTGCTCGCTCTTGTAGAATTTATCCACCGCCGCATAGGCGTTCCGGCTGTCGTTCCAGAACTTACTGTACCGCGTCTGCTGGTTGACGATCTCATTGCCAAAGGTTCCCTGCAGCAAAAAAGAGAACTCGATATTCTTATAGGAGAAGGAATTCGTAAGACCCGCAATAAGATCCGGCTGCGCATTGCCCAGCGTAGTCCGGTCATTCGCGTCGATCTTCCCATCGGGAACGACATCCCTGACCCTGGGATCACCCGGCCGCACCACGATCCCCGAAGCATAGACAGGCCCCTTGTCGATCTCAGCCTGGTTATTATAGACCCCGTCAAAAATATAACCCACATAATTACTGATGGGCTGCCCCACCTGCGTGACAAAACGGGCCCCCCATTCCTCCACGATCACCGGGGCATTGTTGGGACCCAGTTGCAGCACCTTGTTCCGGTTGGCGGAAAGATTCAAATCACTCGTCCACCGGAAATTATTACGGACAATATTCCTGGACGACAGGGACAACTCCACGCCCCGGTTGCGCACCTTCCCGATATTGGTCAGCTGACTGGCAAAACCCGTCAGGATGGGCACCGGCACATTCAACAAAAGATTATTGGTGATGGAATTGTAGAACTCCGCGGTAATGTTCAACCGGTTGTCAAAAATAGCCAGATCCACACCGGCATTGAACTGGTTGGTCTTTTCCCATTTCAGGTTGGGATTGGGAATGGTGATCACCTGGATCCCATTAACCGGGTTATCGGTATAGGCATACTTCGTGCCGCCCAACAGGCTGATGGCCCCATAGTTCGGGATCTGGTTATTCCCCGTAACCCCATAGCTGACCCGCAGCTTCAGGCTGTTGACCTTGGGCAGCCGCTCCATGAAGGGTTCGTCGGAGATCAGCCAGCCGGCCGATATCGAAGGGAAATAACCCCAGCGGGAATGAGCGCCGAACCGGCTGCTGCCATCGCGCCTGACCGTTCCCGTTACAAAGTATTTATTCCGGTAGGAGTAGTTGACGCGCGATAGCCAGGACAGCATGGACCATTCCCCCGCTGTCGTGCTGCTTTGCGCCACTGTCCCCGCGGCATTCAGCGTCTGCACCAGGTCATTGGGATAATTCGTGCCGCGCTGCAGGGAGGTATCACCCCGCTGCTTTTGCGAGGTATAGGCCCCCAGGACCCCCAGGCTGTGCTCCCCCCATTTATGGTCAAAGGCCAGGGAGTTTTCCGTCAGCCAGTTCAGGCTGTTATAGGTAAAATAACGACCCTCGGCCGGCAAGGTGTTCGAATAACCATAACCGGCATTCGTGTGCCAGAACCAGCTATAATTACGCTGCGTGAGATAGGCATTGGCGCTGCTGCGGAAAGTAAGACTCGGCAGAGGCTTATACTCCAGGTAACCCCCGGCAATGGTATTATACGTCTTATTCAGCTTATCGAGATATTTGATCAGCGAATAGGGATGCCAGAGTTGGACCCCATAGGCCGTGAACCGGTTCCAGCTGGACCTTGGATCGAGGAAACCCAGGTTGCCATTCTCGTTATACACGGGAAAGATCGGGTCGCTCTGCAGCGAGAGACTGACTACATCGGTCTTGCCTTCCACGCCATCGGTACGATCCCTGCCCCCTGTAAAAGAGAGGTTCAGCCCCACCGTCACCCGGTCGGAGATCTTCTGCCGGATATTCGAACGCAGCGAGAGCCGCTTGTAAAAATTATCGATGATCACGGCATCCTGGTCCAGGTAGCTGGCGGAGAACAGGTACTGCGCCCTGTCCGTGCCGCCGCTAACGGAGGCCTGAACATTGCGGGACTGCGCCGTGCGGAACAGTACATCCTGCCAGTTCGTACCATTCCCAAACTTTCCCGGATCACTGAGGAACTCGTCGGGGATCAGGTAGGCCTTGTTGCCGCCCCGCGCGCTGTTGGGGTCGCTGGCGGAATGACCCGCCCCCGCATCCACCCAGGCATTGTTCCGCGCCGCGATATAATAACGGATCCATTCCTGCGCATTCATCATTTTCACCCGGCGGGTGACGGCCTGCAACCCCTGCTCATAGGCGAGGTTGACCTGCGGTTTACCCGGCTTACCCAACTTGGTAGTGATAATGATAACCCCATTAGCACCCCTCGATCCATAAATAGCTGCAGAGGCAGCATCCTTCAGGATATCGACGGATTGAATATCCTGAGGGTTGATGATATTCAGATCGAAATTCTCCATGGCCATCCCATCCACCACATACAGGGGATTGGTGCCTGCGGTGATGGAATTGATACCCCGCACGCGAATGGTAGGGCCAAATCCGGGGGCCCCCTGGGTGGTCTTGATGTCCACCCCCGCCACGGTGCCTTCCAACGATTGTATCACATTGCTAAAGGACCGGTCCTTGAATTGATCAAAGCCAACCGTCACCACCGAACCGGTGACCGACCGCTTCTTTTGCGATCCATACCCCACGACGACCACCTGGTCCAGGGATCCGGCCGACTCCCTCAGCTTTACGATCAGCGATAAGGTAATATCCTCGCGGATCCGGTAGCCTGTCAGCGTCTGCTTATCATACCCCACCATCGAAAAGGTAAAGCTATAAGGCCCGCCGGCAGGGATCCGGGTGAAGGTAAATCCCCCAACGCTGTCGGAGGTGGTGCCGGCCGTGAAATTATTGCTGGTATTACGGATCACCACTGTCACACCGGACAGCGCCAGGTTGCCGGTGGATTGGACGACACCCTTTACCAGGCTGTTTTTTTCTTGAGCGGCCGATCGCCCCGGCGAAAGAAAAAGAAGAAGAAATAGGATGAGTAGGGCGCAATAGCACCCAGGATGGATGGGTTGACATCTCATATGGCATGTTGTTTTAAGCATTCTCAGACACGGTGCTACTGCTCATCAGGACCTTGTTGCTTGACTGCCTTGTTGCTGAACAGGGTCATGTTGCGATCCGGTCTTGCTACTCATCAGGATCCGGGGTTGCAACTGTTGCGGGTCGTTAGTCCCCCGCATCCGCATCTATTCGTATATCCATCGCCGGTTTACCGGCGTATAATATATATGTTATGGTCTCTTGTGATCCTGAGGTTGTTCAGCGCGGCGATCTGTTTCAAAATGACCTCCACACTATCGGTCTTTTCGAACCTGCCAATAAAATACAGCCTGGCCACATCCTTCCTGGAATACTTTATCTGTACACCATATATCTCCTGCAGTTGGTTGAAAACCTGGGCCAGCGACTGGTTATTGAACATATACCAGGGTCTTGTATCGCCTCCCGGAACGGATAGACTGTCGGCATCGGAAGAACCAGCCTCGCGCTTTACGGTCCCACCCGGGTAAGGGCCCTCAAAAGACCGCAACCACATCGTCAGTCTGCGCTTGTCATAGACCAGCTCCTGGCCCGGCGACAGGATCTTTTCTTTGGCAGCCAGCGGGTGAAGACTATCCCTCGCTCTGACCAGCACCGACCCTTCATACAGTCTTACCATGGCCGTCCGGGCCTGTTCATAGGCCGTAACCCTGAAGGCCGTCCCCAATACAGTTGTCGAGATGGCCCCGCTGCTAACCCTGAAAGGACGGCCGGAATCCCGAACTACCTTAAAAGAGGCCTCGCCGGATAGCACCAGCTCACGCCCCTTATCCGAAAAGGGCTCCTCCCATCGCAGCTCGCTGCCAGCGCTCAGCAGGACCTCCGATCCATCGGGCATGATCAACCGCTTTACCGGACCGGCCGGATTGACTTCCCGGCGTGCGACCCGTATCGGCACCGTGGCCGCCTTCTCCGGCGCCTGCACCACCATACCGGGTACCCGCGAAGAACCGCTCAGGAACCACCAGCCCGCTCCCAACGCCAGCAGGATACAGGCGGCTGCAACACCCGCGGCGGGCAGCAGTCTGTATACAAAAGGCCTGTGTTGGGGCGTCTTTTCATTTGCCCCAAGGGTCTCCCCATCCCTTCCCGCATTTCGGGAAACCAGTAGAAATTGGCTCCATTCCGTCGCCAGATCGATCCGTTCATTGTCCCGCATCACCAGCATCAGCCGCCAGGTATCCCGCAGGGTATCATAATACGCGCGGTTCTCCGGCGCGGCAAGGATCCAGTCATGCAGCAATAACTCCTCATCCGCGACCAGGGCCTCCGTAAAACTCCTGACGATCAATAGTTCCAATTGGTTTCTGTGCTCCATTTGCTGATAGTAGTACGATCCGGAAAGGACTTACCGTGACAGACCGCACCGTTTTTTTTTATTATTTTATCATTCCATTGAGGATCATCATGATGAGACAGACCGGCAGATAAGGGGCCAGCCGGGCTCGCAGCTTCTTCAGGGCCCTCCCCATCTGGGTCTCGACCGTATTGACGGAGATCTGTAACCGACCCGCGATCTCCCCATACTTCAGACCCTCATACCGGCTCAGCCGGAAGATCATACGCATCTGCTCCGGCAGCTCCGCAATCGCCGCATCGATAGCAGCCTGCAATTTTTTAAGGTCAAACGTATCCAGCCCCTGCTCCAGCCTGCCGTCGGCCTGCAGCGCCAGCATCTCCCGCCGGAACGATTCCTTAACCCTTTCGTGCTTTAGCGCATCCAGGCAACCATTGATAACGATCCTATATAGGTAGGGCCTTACCGGCTCATCCGGAGAAAGGGACATCCGCTTCTCCCATAATTTGATAAAGGCGCCGTGAACGACCTCTTTTGCCAGATCGGGATCCAGCCGGAACCGGAATTGACAGTACGCACACAGGGGTTTGAACAGCGCCATGAACAGGCGCTCAAAGGCACGGGGATCATGCCAGACGGAGCCCCATGGCAGGAGATCCCCGGAAGGGTCTTCAGGATTCATGACAGGTTGTTGGGAGGTTTGGCAGGGAAAAACATTTATAGGTATTTGCAGGCGCCGTGCTGAAAATAGATAATTTCACGGACATAAAAGGACAGATCAACCCGGCCGGTCCTTAACATATTATTCACAGTTTCATGGGAGGGTCGTACAAACGACATTCCGTTTGCACATTTCGGGTTACTTTTGTGATCCATAAATTTACAACAGCATGGATGCTACAGTTAGCGAAAAAGTACATTGTTTGATCATAGGTTCCGGTCCGGCAGGATATACGGCAGCGGTCTACGCGGCGCGCGCCAACCTGCGGCCCGTCCTTTACCAGGGGATCCAGCCCGGCGGCCAGCTGACCATCACCACGGAAGTGGAGAACTACCCCGGTTATCCGGATGGGGTCCAGGGGCCCGAAATGATGGTGCATTTTGAGAAGCAGGCGACGCGCATGGGCGCCGATATACGATATGGACTGGCCACAAAGGTAGATTTCTCCACCTCACCCAAAAAAGTCTGGATCGACGAAGATAAGCTCATCGAGGCCGACGCGGTCATCATCGCAACCGGCGCCAGCGCCAAATGGCTGGGACTGGAGAGCGAACAACGACTGAACGGCTATGGCGTCAGCGCCTGCGCCGTCTGTGACGGATTTTTCTTCCGGAACAAGGAAGTAGCCATCATCGGCGCCGGCGATACGGCCGCAGAAGAGGCCCTATACCTCTCCAAGCTGGCCACCACCGTACACATGCTGATCCGCAGCGACAAGATGAGGGCCTCTCGCATCATGCAGGAACGCGTGCAGCAGACCCCGAATATCAAGATGTACTGGAACAGCCAGGCCGATGAGGTCCTGGGCGAGAGCAGGGTAGAGGGGCTTCGCATACATAATAACAAGTCCGGGGAAAAGACCATCGTACCGCTCAGTGGTTTCTTTGTAGCCATCGGCCACCAGCCCAATTCAGGGATCTTTGCCGATTTCCTGGACCTGGACGAGGCCGGCTATATCCAGACCGTGCCCGGTACATCCAAAACAAATGTCGAAGGAGTATTCGCTGCAGGGGACGTGCAGGATAAGATCTATCGCCAGGCAGTGACCGCCGCCGGTAGTGGTTGTATGGCAGCCCTGGACGCAGAAAGATGGCTGTCGGCCAAGGGCCTGGCTTAATGTAGCCAGCCCTTCACCCATAACTCTTAACCGTCAACTCACCACTCACCATTCACCACTCACCACTCACTATGGTCACCGTCCGCCTTCATAATCTGATCTTTTCCGGCAATCACGGCGTCTTCAAAGAAGAGCTCGCGACAGGCAATACTTTTGAGGTTCACCTGGATGTCATGTATGACGAAAAGGATCGCCCTTTTGAGTCCTTGGATACCATCGTGAACTATGTCAACCTGTTTGCAATCGTAAAGAAAAGGATGCACCAGCCATCGCCATTGCTGGAAAAGATCGCCGACGAGATCGTGGGCAAGATAAAGGAACAATACCCCTTTATCCGCGAGGCAGTCATCTCTATTTATAAATTGCAGGCCCCCATCGGAAATTTCCAGGGCAAGGCCGGTATGACCCTCCACAAGAAGTTTGACTAGCTACTTCCTGCCCTTCAGGCTTCCCGGAGATCCCGGTCTTTTTGTCCATTCAACAACATCGACCCTGAACCCGTTTGGGAACCTCAACCTTTCCGTCCATCCGGGAACATCGATCCTGTACCAGCTGGAGCAGCCCCATTTCCCCGTCGCAACATTGCCCCCCGGCCAACCTTTCCGCCCCACAGCGCGTATATTATCCAATATGCTACGCGTCTTCTTCCTTCTTTCCCTTATCATCCCCCTTTCCTGTTTCGCCCAGGATATAACAGTCCTGTTCCGCCAGGCAGGCGAACTGGAGTCGAAATTTAAAGAGGACGAGGCCTTTCGCAAATACCAGGAAATAATAAAGATCCAGCCAGACAACCTGGTGGCCCTGATAAAATCCAGTGATCTTTCCTGTCGGATCGGTAACCGCCAGTCCGACAAGGCTAAAAAGACGTCTTTCTTCAAGGCGGGCCGTTCATACGCCCTGTCGGCCTACCAACTCGACCCGTCAAACAGCGAAGCCAATATCGTCATGGCCTTCTCCATCGCACGCATGGCCCTGATCCAGAGCGGTCGGGAAAAAGTAGCCGCCGCCGGGGACGTAAAAAAATACGCGGAGAACGCCATCCGCTGCGACCGCGCGAATTTCAAGGCCTACCATATCCTGGGCCGATGGCACTATGAAGTCAGCGCCCTTAACATATTCGAAAGAACCCTGGCAAAATGGTTCTACGGCGCCCTGCCCGAGGCCACCCTGAAAGAATCGATCGCCAATTACGAAAAGAGTATGTCCCTGGCGCCCTCCTTCCTGCTCAACTACCTGGAACTCGGCCGGGCCTTTTACCGCGACGGACAGAAGACACGGGCCCTCCAGTACCTGCGACAGATGGATGCCATCCCCGATGGCATGCTGGATGATGCACAGGTCAGGAAAGAAGGAATGAAATTAAGAACCGCCTGGGAGGAATAACGAAAAGTTCCGGTAACCTTGCCCTCTCACCGCCCGCTGCACATATCAGATAACCTTGCCCTTCCACCGCCCGCTGCGCATATACAAATACGAGAAAGTAAAGGTCGACCCCCAATAGACCCACTCGGAGATCCATCCATAGACAATGGGCAGACGCCAACGCTCCAGGACAAAGTATACATAGATGGAATAAAGGATAATGGTAATGAACTCGATCAGCAGGTTGACCTTGGTATTGCCCGTCCCAGTGACGGCATTCAGCCAGATGGTGGCGAAAGACATCAGGACCAGGGCCGAGGAAACCACCCGGATAACGGGTATGGCTATCTCGATAAAGGTTTCATCCTGCCCATACACCGATAAGAAGACCCTCGGAAAAAGATTCAGCAGGAGGGCCACCACCACGGAGAAGGACATGCTCAGCCGCAGGATCTTATAGATCAGTTCGTATACCCGGTCAGACTTCCCCTGACCGATGATATTACTCACCATGGCATTGGTGGAGGATGCAAAGGCCCAGGTAAAGACCCCGAAAAGCCCAAAGATATTGCGCATGGTATTACTGATAGCCAAAGACTGCCTGCCATGATGCTCAACCAAAATATAGAAGAAGACCCAGGTGGCGATGCTGATGGAATATTGAAAGACCAGGGGCGTGGACTGCACCAGGATCAGCCGGGTATTTGTCCGGTCATAGCCCCAGTGCCTGTACAATTGCAGTTCCTTGCTGACCCCCTTGGCATTGATCACGATAAAGACCACCAGCATACCCACCGCCTCCGCAATGATCGAGGCATAGGCCGCACCATTAAATCCCAGGGCCGGCAACCCGAAATGGCCGAAGATCAACCCATAATCCAGCCCGACATTCACGATGGTCTCCGCAAGGGTCCCATAGACCAGGAATTTACTTTGGTTGGTGCCCACCAGCAAGGCATTGCGCATCTGGTAGATATAAAGGAAGGGCAGACCCCAGATCCGGATCCGGAGGAAATGAACGGCCTGATCCCGCAGGGCCTGCGACTGCAACGAAAAGGAAAGGACAGTCGGAGCAATAAAAAAAGTCACCAGGATACCCATTATTGCGAGCCCCAGGGCAATGATCATCCCCTGGGAGAACAGCCTGCCGATCTCCCCGATACGGCCTTCCCCGGCCCTGCGTGCGATCAGGGCCTGTAACCCATTGTTCAAACCCTGCCCCACCACGGCAAACAACAGGTAATAAACACCCGTAATACCGGCAGTCGACAGGGCTATCCCATTCTGGTCCAGGTGCCCCAGAAAGATATTATTGGTAATAAAATTGATCTGCGGAACCAGGATGGCCAGGCTGATAGGCAACGCCATTTTGAGGATAGCGCGGTAACTGATCGCTACTTGATAGGTCTTGATATCTGGTGTCGCCGTCATGGGAGAAAAAAGGAGTGCAAGATAACTGTTTCTGGTTGCTTGTTCCTGGTTCCCGGTCCATATCTTACAAAGTCTCCGGCGCAAACCAGAGACAAGAAACACGAAACCAGAAACTTTTAAGTATTATTGCACAACTGACAAATATGATCAAACCTGCCTTCCAAATAGAAGTCTCGGATATATCAGACTCGGATCTCTTGCAGTCACGCCTGCTCGTGGAGGTCAATTCCAATTCATTCACCTATGTACTCCTGAATCAGCGGAATATGAGTCCCCTGGCAGTGAAATACTTTGAGATTTCCGCCAACAAGGAACGCCCCCTGGCAGAGGCCCTGCGGGATATCCTCCGGGAAGAAACCCTGCTGCAACGCCCGGTAAAAGAGACCCTTTTGGTCTATAATTTCCCGGAGAGCAGCCTCGTACCCGAACCCCTGTTCAGCATGGACACCAATAAGGAAATGATCGACCTCGTCCATGGTAATCTTCAGAAAGGACTGATCCTCTCCGAAAAAATACCCTGGTGGGAACTCTTTAACGTATACCGGATCTCCCCCGACCTGCATCAACTCCTGCAACAGCAATTCACAGCCGGCAAATACTGGCATTATTACAGCCTGATGCTCAAGAGCTACAAGATGTTCGACTCCACAGAAATCCAGGACTGCGTGAAAGTCATCTTTTATTCCGACAAAATGGTGGTCCTCGTCATCCGGGGTACCAAGGTCTACCTCATGCAGACCTTTAGCTACCATGATACCAAGGACGTGGCCTACCACCTCCTCAACTGTAGCCGCCAACTAGGTGTCAATCCTGAAGAAGTTAAATTGCTAGTAGGAGGATTAATCGACAGACAATCAGCACTTAGTGTAGAATTACATAAATATTTTCTTCAGGTAATTTTCGAGGAGATCGACGAGAGCATAAAAGTAACCGACGAGCTGAAGGAACTCCCCCTGCATTATTTTTCATCCATCCTGAAAATGGCAGTATGCGCATAATCGGAGGCGAACTGGGGGGCCGCAAATTCACCCCTCCCAACAAAATGCCCAATACCCGTCCCACGACCGACATGGCAAAAGAAGGGCTGTTCAATATATTAGAGAATAACCTGGATCTGGAGGGCTTCCATACCCTGGATCTTTTCGGGGGTACCGGCAGCATCAGCTATGAACTCGCCTCCCGGGGCGTCAGGGATCTGACCGTTATCGAAAAGGATCCCGCCATGTTCGCCTTTATCCAGAAGAGCGCTCAGGAACTGGGACTGGCTAATTTCAAGGTCATAAAAATGGACGTCTTTCGTTTCATCCAGCAGTGCACCGACAAATTCGACTTCATATTCGCCGGCCCGCCCTATGCCCTGCAAAACATCGACGATCTGCCCAGGCTGGTGGCGGAGAGGCAATTGCTGAAAGACAAGGGCTGGTTTGTCCTGGAACATACCCCCCGCAATCATTACGAGGGATACCCCCTCTTCGTCACCCAGCGGAACTACGGTACGACCCTCTTCTCCATCTTCGTCAACAAAGTCTAATAAACTCATAACTCTCAACTCATAACCCTTAACTACTCCCTCAACCAGAAACCAGAATTCCGGCATAGCCGGAATCACTGAGGCAAATAAAAAGACATTATGCCTCGAAGTAAACCAGAAACCATGGTCCCCATCTTCATCACCGGCATCGGAACGGATATAGGCAAGACGGTCGTCGCGGCCATCGTGACCCGGGCCCTGGAGGCTAATTACTGGAAGCCCGTACAGGCAGGCTTTGACCAGGGCACCGACAGCCAGTGGGTCGCCGAAAGGATTGCCAATCCCAACCCCCATGGCGGAATGCACCCCCGCACCTACCCCGAAACCTACAAACTCGCCCTGCCCGCCTCACCCCATATCGCCGCCCGCAAGGAGGGACTGAACATCGATCTGGACAGGATCGTAGAGGATCTTCACCATTTCACCCGGCAAGGTTCGTCGTCCCTTAGCCAGACATCCCCCTCCACCAATCCGACCCCTCCCTCCACTCACCACTCAACACCCCCCCCGTCTTCACAATTCCTCATCATCGAGGGCGCCGGCGGCCTCTTTGTACCCCTGAACGAAAAAGAATTTGTCATCGACCTCATCAAAAAGATCGGAGGCCCCGTCATCCTGGTCAGCCGGAACTACCTGGGCAGCATCAACCATTCCCTGATGACCGCCGCCCTCTGTAAGACCCATCAAATACCCGTGGCGGGCTGGATCTTCAACGACCAGTATCTCCATTATGAAGACGAAATCGTACAATGGACCGGCCTTCCCTCCATCGGTTCGATCCCACATTACCCCAATCCGGACGCCGAATTCATCGCCGGCCAGGCGGAAAAAATCCGCGCCTCCATGCTCCGCCACCTTCAGCCATGGCTGGGCTGAGAAATTGACCTACCTTTAATGATCATTATGAATTTGAATTTTCCTTTGTTAAGGCCCGTACGCATCCTTTTATTCCCCATATCGCTCCTCTACGCAGCCGTCGTAACCCTACGTAACTGGTGTTATGATAAGAAGATCTTTTATACCACCCGGTTCAACCTGCCCATCATCTGTATCGGCAACCTGGCAGTGGGCGGCACCGGCAAATCCCCCATGGTGGAAATGCTGATCCGGACCCTGAAAGGCCGCTTTGAGATCGCCATCCTCAGCCGGGGCTATAAACGGAAGACCCGCGGCTATTCCCTGGCCAGCGCCTACACGACAGCCCTGGACATCGGCGACGAACCCATGCAGTTCCACAGTAAATTCCCCGATATCACCGTGGCCGTAGGAGAGGAGAGGATCGTCGCCATCCCGCAATTATTGCACGACCGGCCCAACACCCGGGCCATCATCCTGGACGACGCCTTTCAGCACCGGGCCGTCCAGGCAGGCCTCAACGTCCTGCTGACCGACTGCTCCAACCTCTTCACCCGCGACTGGTGGCTGCCCAGCGGAGACCTCCGCGATGCCCCCGGCGGCTACCGGAGAGCCGATATCATCGTTGTTACCAAATGCCCGGAAGACCTGTCCGGCGATCAGCGCCGGAACATCACCGCCGAGATCCGCCCCCTGCAGCACCAACAGGTCTTCTTCTCCTCGATCCAATACGGCCTGCCCTATCATATCACCAACAGGAGCACGACCATCATCAATGACAAGATGGAAGTCCTGCTGGTGACGGGCATCGCCAACCCCGCCCCCCTTAAAAGATGGCTCAATGATAAGGCCGGCGCCTATTACGAACTGGAATACAGCGACCACCATATCTTCACCATCGACGACCTGAAAGTCATCCTCCGGCGCTTTTCCAACATCCCCGCCGCCAACAAGATCATCCTGACCACGGAAAAGGACGCGGTCCGCCTGATCAAATTCAAACAGGAGCTCGAAGACTGGCCCTTTTTTGTCGTCCCCATCGAACCGCGGTTCTTATTCGGCGACGAAGGCCGTTTTTCCGATATAATCGTTAAATTCATCACCAATTTCAAACCACCCGTCCCCACGGACGGCAAGATCCTGGAAAACTTAAAAACAGACAAACATGAACGTGAGTAGGAATAATAGAGATAACAGGAACAACCGAAATCATAAAAAGAAAAAAAATAGAGAACCCTCGTCGAATTCCGGCGAGCTATACAAAGGCAGATTGGATGTGACCCGCTCAGGAATGGGCTTCGTGGTCGTGGAAGGCCAGGACCAGGACGTCCTGGTACGACCCGCCGACTTCAATACCGCCCTCCATGGCGATACCGTGGAGGTAAGGGTCCATGGCGGCTCCGGCAAGAACGGCCGGCGCCAGGGCGTCGTGTCCTCCGTACTGGATCGCAAGCAGATGGAATTCATGGGACATGTGGAGCTCAGCCAGTCCTTTGCCTTTTTTATCGCCGAGACCGACAAACCCATGCCGGATATCTATATCCCCCTTTCTAAATTGGCCGGCGCCGTCAACGAGGACCGCGTCATCGCCCGTATCGTGGAATGGGAAAAGAACAAGAAGCCGCAGGGAGAAGTCATCCAGGTCCTGGACAAAGGCGATGACAATGATAAAGCCATGAAAGGCATACTGCTCGAAAATGGCTTCCCCCTCTTCTTCCCCGAAGCCGTCCTCGAACAATCCGAAAGACTACCCGACCTTATTTCCGCTGCCGATATAGAGAACCGCAAGGATGTACGCGCAACCCTGACCTTCACCATCGACCCCGTCGATGCAAAAGACTTCGATGACGCCATCTCCATCCGGACCCTGAAGAACGGCAACCTCGAGATCGGTGTCCACATCGCCGACGTCAGCCATTACGTAATACCGGAGACGGAACTCGATAAAGAGGCCTATGCCCGCGCCACCTCCGTCTACCTGCCCGACCGCGTCAACCCCATGCTGCCGGAAAGGATCTCCAACGAACTATGTTCCCTACGCCCCCATGAGGATAAGTTGACTTTCTCCACCATTTTTCAAATGACCCCCAAGGGCGAGGTCAAACAGAGCTGGATCGGCAAAACGATCATTCATTCCGACCACCGCTTCACCTACGAAGAGGCACAGGAGATCATCGAACAAAAGGAAGGACTCCACCACGGGGAGATAGAGATCCTCAACGATATCGCCCAGCGCCTGCGCAGGCAGCGGTTTAAAAAAGGAGCCATCAATTTCTCTTCCACCGAGGTCCGGTTCAAACTGGATGAAAAAGGCAAACCCATCGGCATCATGGTAAAAGAGAGCAAAGAAGCCCACCAACTGGTGGAAGAATTCATGCTCCTGGCCAACCGTACCGTGGCCGAATGGGTCGGGAAGATCAGGCTCGAAAAGAAGCCCATCCCTTTCCCATACCGCATCCACGCGACCCCCGACAAGGAAAAATTGATGCCATTCATAGCATTCGCCACGAAATATGGACACGAGTTCGATATCAGGACGCCCCAGGCGATCGCCGCATCCTTCAACCAGATGCTGGCCGATGTCAAGGGCAGACCCGAGCAGCATGTCCTGGAACAACTGGGCATCCGCACTATGGCGAAGGCGATCTATACCACGGAAAATATCGGACACTACGGACTCGGATTCGAACACTATTGTCATTTTACCTCCCCGATCCGCCGCTATCCCGATGTCCTAGTACACCGCATTCTTCAGGAATGTCTCCAGGAGAAGATCGAAATCGATAAGAAACTGGAGGCGAAATGCCGCCATTCCAGCGAAAGGGAACGGGCAGCCATGGACAGCGAACGCGCCGCCAATAAATACAAGCAGGTAGAGTATATGCAGGAATTCCTGGGAGAAGAATTCGAAGGAGTCATCAGTGGCGTGGCCTCATTCGGATTCTGGGTGGAGACGGTCGAACACAAATGTGAAGGACTGGTTAGCATCAACAGCCTCCTGGAGTATGATGACTTTCAACACGTGGAGGCCGACTATAGCTTGGTGGGCCGGCGTAGCGGGCGCCAGTTCCGGATGGGAGACAAAGTGACGATAAAAGTCATCGCCGCAAACCTGGTCAAACGCCAACTGGATTACGAATGGGTGATCGCAGGCACAGCCAGGGCGCAGACATCCGCCGCCCCGGCAGACAAACCCACAGAAAAGATCAGGAGCAAGGATAAGGAAAAGGAGAAAGGAAAAGACAAGAAGAAAAAAGACAAGGACAAGGATAAAGACAAAGAAAAGAAACACAAGAAAAAAAAGAAATAATGGCAGGGCCCTGCACCTTGCAGGGCTTTATCATAAGAACATCGATATGTACAGCTTCGAAGAATTATCCACCGCATTTTCAGATCGATTCAACACGCCGCATTTTCCAACCCAGCCGGCCACACTCTATGAACCGGCCAGCTATTTCCTGGGGATCGGGGGCAAACGGATCCGGCCCGTCCTCTGCCTCATGGGCAACGAACTGTTCGGAGAGATCGATCCGGACGCCTGGCACCTGGCCGCATCCATCGAACTCTTCCACAATTTCACCCTCATCCATGACGATATCATGGACCGGGCACCCCTGCGACGCGGCCAACCCACCGTACATGAAAAATATGGATCATCCACGGCCCTGCTCACCGGCGACGTGATGATGGTGATCGCCTATGACTATCTCAGTAAGATCCAGGCCCAGCACATTCGCCCCATCATGCAGATCTACAACCAGACAGCACGCGAGGTCTGCGAAGGACAGCAACTGGACATGGACTTCGAAAAGAAAGAAGAAGTCGCCCTGGACGATTATCAGAAGATGATCGAACTCAAGACCTCCGTCCTGCTGGCCGCCAGCCTCCGGATCGGCGCCATCCTGGGCGGCGCCGGCCTCGGCAACCAGCATCACCTTTATAATTTCGGCAAGAACCTGGGACTCGCTTTCCAGGTCCAGGACGATTATCTCGACGCCTTCGGCGATCCGCAAAAGTTTGGCAAGCAGATAGGAGGGGATATCGTAGCCGGAAAGAAGACGTTTCTCCTCATCAAGACCCGGGAAAGAGCCACAGAAGCCCAACGGCAGCAGATAAAGGAACTGGAAAAGGAAGAAGCCCCCCAAAAAGTGGCCGGCATGCAGAAGATATTTACAGACTGCGGCGTGGATGCCTGGGCCCGTGAACTAAAGGAAACCTATATGCAGACAGCCTATCGCCATCTCGACGAGATCGCCGTACTGGCCCGCAGAAAAGAACCCCTGAGACAGTTGGCCGCATTCCTGGTTCAGCGTGAATCCTGAACGTTTTTTGCGAGCCCTTTATCCACAGCCCCCTCCAGCGGCCTTAAAAGGCCTCAGTCGTCAGCAATTTTATTGATATTTTTCAGCTATAAAACCGCAGAAAAATGACAACCGACCAGCAACCCGTGCCCAATCATACGGCCATCAAAAAAGGAATAGAGAACGGCGGCATCAAAACGTTTTCAGAACTCTTTCAGCACTGCCCGGAGACAACCCTGGCCAACCTGCTGGGCATCCCGCCCGATCGCTTTGCCACGAAGATTGCCGACCCGGGCCAATTTACCTACAACGAAATGAACCGGCTGGCCGTACTGCTGCAGATCGACCTGGACATCATTCATCGATTTATCTCCAGCCAGATCCATCCCGAATAAATAATAACCCGCATCCACCACCACATCACTCTAAACTCTCAACTTACCACTCACAACTCACCCCTCAAACCCCGCCGGGCCTGCTGCCGCTGATGCTTAACGATACTCAGGGTCACATCGGTCATACCCAGATAGGACGCCAGGTATTTGGCCGGCACCCGCCAAGCCAGGTCCGGAAACCGCGACAGGAACCATTCATACCGCACATAGGCCGGCTGCATCCAGAGACCGGCACGCCATTGCTCCATCTGCACCACCCATTTTTCTGCCAGGATCCTTTGCAGATGGTTCGACTGAGGGAAATCCCTGTACAACCCCTGCAGGGCCTCCCAACTGATATAATGGACCAAACTGTCTTCAATCGCCTCGATATACTCCTGACCGGGACAACGCAGAAAGAAGCTCTCCGGCGACAGACAGATCTCGCCTTCCTGGATAAACCGCGAAGAGATCTCCTTTCCACCCCGCAGGTAGTAGCCCCGCAACAAACCAGATTCGACGATATACATATTCCTGCAGACCTCACCCGCATGGAGCAAGCGTTGCTTGCGGCCAATAAAGGCCAGATGTGCAGCTTCCGTGAGATAATCCACAAAGGGTTCCGGCAGGGGATGAACAGACCCGAAATAAGAGAAAAGATGAATCATGCCTGTAGGTTTAATGGTTAAAATTCAGGCTGAAACGGAAAGGACTAAACGCTGTAAAAAAAAGGTATATCCAAAATTACAAATTCCTCCAATGTCATTTTCCATAATTTATTAACATCCCCCCATATCACGTATCTCGCCTCACCACTCCCCACCTCCCCCCAAAAAAAACCAAATACACCGCCCCGGCCTTATTTTACGCAATTTTCCCTAATTTACTGCCCTAATCACCAACACTAAATACAATCGTGGATGTCTAATTCATTATTCCGTAAGAAATCGCTGGACAAGATCATCAGGGACGCCGAGAGTGGAATATCAGATGGCCATGGCAGCAGCGGAATGAGGAAGGTTCTGAACGTACGCGACCTTACCTTCATGGGCATCGCAGCAGTAGTAGGGGCAGGCATCTTCTCCACGATCGGGACTGCCGCCTATGACGGAGGACCGGGCATCTCCCTCTTATTCGTCCTGACAGCCGTAACCTGCGGCTTCTCCGCCCTCTGTTACGCAGAATTTGCCAGCCGCATCCCCATTGCGGGCAGCGCCTATACCTACGCCTATGTCTCCTTCGGGGAACTGGTGGCCTGGATTATCGGCTGGGCGCTGATCCTGGAATACGCCATCGGCAATATCGTCGTAGCCATCTCCTGGAGCGGCTATTTCAATAACCTCCTGGAAGGCTTTAACATCCACCTGCCCGGCTGGCTGGTCATCGACCCCGGCACCGGCAAGGCCTCCTACCAGGCCGCCCAGGAGGCACTCGCCAAAGGACTGCCCCTGACCGACCGCCTCAAAGAGGCCATCACCGCCTGGAATACCGCCCCGGTCATAGCCGGACACCATATCTTCGTCAACCTCCCGGCCTTTATCATCGTCTGCATCATCACCGTCATTACCTATGTCGGTATCACGGAGAGCAAAAAAACCACCAACTTCATGGTGATGTTTAAAATTGCCGTGATCATCCTGGTCATCATCATCGGTTTCTTCTTCGTCAAAACGGCCAACTGGCACCCCTTTCTGCCCAATGGCTTCACCGGCGTGCTCAAGGGCGTTTCTGCGGTATTCTATGCTTATATCGGGTTCGATGCCATCTCCACCACGGCCGAGGAATGCACCAATGCACAAAGAGACCTGCCCAAGGGCATGATCTATTCCCTCGTGATCTGTACGGTGCTCTATATCCTCATCGCCCTGGTCCTCACCGGAATGGTGCCCTTCTCCGAACTGAAAGTGACCGATCCCCTGGCCTTCGTCTTTGAAAGAGTCCACCAGGGCTGGATCGGCTACTGTATCTCCATCAGCGCCGTAGTCGCCACAACCAGCGTGTTGCTGGTCTTCCAACTGGGCCAGCCCCGGATATGGATGAGCATGAGCCGGGACGGCCTGCTGCCCAAGGCCTTCGCCAAAATTCATCCAAAATACAGGACGCCCTGGTTCTCAACCATCGTCACGGGCCTGCTGGTGGCCATCCCCACCTTATTTATGGAGAGTTCCCTGATGACCGAACTGACCAGCATCGGCACCCTCTTCGCCTTCGTACTGGTTTCAGGCGGCGTGCTGATCCTGCCCCGCCTTAGCAATACCGGGAAAAAAGGCTTTCGCCTCCCATACGTGAACGGCCAGTTCTTCGTTCCCATCTTCTACCTGCTCTGTCTTTACCTCTTCCGCGAACGGGTGCAGTCAGCCATTCAGCATCTCTCCGAAGACGGCCTGCAGGAGATCCTCTTTTTGGTATTCATGCTCCTGGCAGCCCTCCTCAGTATTTTCACCTATATCCGCAAATATTCCCTCATCCCCGTGCTGGGAGTCCTTTTCTGCGCCTACCTGCTCATCGAGATCCGGGCCGTGGCCTGGGAATGGTTCTTCGCCTGGATGGGCATCGGGCTTTCCATTTACTTCCTCTATGGCTACAAGAAGAGTCGCCTGAGCGGTGAAAAATTATCGTAATTTTGCACCATGAAGTTCCAGGTAGGAGATAAGGTAGTGATCCAGCATTCCAACGACGAAGGAGAAGTGCTGGAGATCATCAATGACAAAATGGTCCTGATCGATGTCCGGGGCGTGAAATTCCCTGCCTATACCGATCAATTGGATTTTCCCTATTTCAAAAGATTTACGGAGAAGAAGCTCTTCCCGGAGAAAGAAAAGAAACAAAAGAAATTCATCGACCAACTGCCCCCGGAAAAACCCCGGCCCGGCGGCCAGAAAAGGGAGAGGATCGCGAAACTGGCCGATGGGGTCTGGCTCACCTTTCTCCCCGTATTTGAGAACGATGAATTCGGAGACGAAGTGGTCGACAGCCTGAAGATCCACCTGGCCAACAATACGGCCATCGCCTACCAATTCTCCTACCACCTCAACTATTTCGGCAAGGCGGATTTCGAACTGGACCAACAGGTAGGCGCCTACCAGGACTTCTACCTGCATGATATACCCTTCGCCAATCTGAATGACAATCCCGTCTTTGAGACCGAGTTCTCATTGGTGGTCCCGGACAAGACCCTGGCTGAACATTATGAGACCACGCTCAAGCTGAAGGGCAAACAGGTCTTCAACCGGATCGAAGAAATAAAAAAGAACGGCGAGGCCACCTTCTCCTATAAACTTTTTGACACCTATCCCTTCCGCGTCGCAGAGGCCCCCATCGTCGATACCCGTATCCTGTCGGGATCGGGCTTTCGCATGTATGAGGCATCCCGCGCCCGCCAGCACCTCGAGGCCGCCCGCTCGGAGCTCGACCTGCATATCGAGAAGCTGGTGGAAAAATGGCAGGCCCTGGATAATTTTGAGATCCTAACCATCCAGCTGCAGACCTTTGAGAAATATTTCGACCTGGCCCTTGCCCATCACCTGCCATCCATGATCGTCATCCACGGCGTGGGCTCTGGCAAACTCCGCGACGAGATCCACGAACTGCTGCGCACCAAGCGACAGGTGAAGTCCTTTGTCAACCGCTATGACCCCCGCTATGGGTATGGAGCAACCGAGATCTTTTTTCAGTATTGATTCCAAGAATTTTTTCCTAGCTTAGACATCCTAACTAAAAAGTCTATGCAAAGAAAACGATTCATACGCCATTCACTCCTGGCAGGCGCAGGCCTCCTGACCGCAGGAGCCGCCAGCGCCACAGTCACAGCCACAACAACAGCCAACACGAACACCAGCGCCGCACCAGCCGGCACCACCCACCCGGCCGCCGCGCCCGGCCCTTTCAATCTCAATTACGGGACCCATGACGGTATGTTCCGCAACAACGCAGGCAACGACTTCGTCGACCAGATCAAATTCGCCTATGACCAGGGCTTCCGTTCCATAGAAGACAACGGCATGTCCCACCGCCCCCCCGAACAACAACAGAAAATAGGAGATACCCTGGCCAAACTGGGAATGGCCATGGGCGTATTTGTCCTGGACAAGGGCGGCAACGGCGCCAATACCCTCGCCGCCGGTAAGGCCGAATTCGTAGAGATCTTTCTAAAAGGCTGCCGCGACGCGATAGAGGTCTCAAAAAGATGCGGCGGCAAACTGGCCACCGTCGTACCCGGAGACTTTAGCCGGAACCTGCCCATGGGCATTCAGACAGGCAACGTCATTGAGGCCCTGCGCAAAGGCGCCGCCCTCCTGGAGCCCCACGGCATCATCATGGTCCTCGAACCCCTCAGCGATACCCCCGATCTCTTCCTGCGGACCGCCGATCAGACCTATTCCATCTGTAAGAGTATCAACAGCCCCTCCTGCAAGATCCTCTTCGATATGTACCATATCCAACGCAATACCGGCGATATCATAAAGAACATCGACCTCACCTGGTCCGAGATCGCATATTTCCAGATCGGCAACAACCCCGGCCGCAATGAACCCGGTACAGGAGAAATGGACTACAAAAACATCTTCAAACATATTTACGACAAGGGATACCGCGGCGTACTGGGCATGGAACACGGCAATGCACAGCCGGGCAAAGAGGGCGAGGTAGCCCTCATCAAACGCTATCGCGACGCAGACAGTTTCATGTAATGTGATAATATCTTTTCGCTAATTTTGCCGAAACCTTATGTTATGGCCGGTAAATCTATTTCCCCCGGGAAACCCTGGAAAATTGATCCGGCAATTGATATCAACAGAGTTTCGATCGACGATGTAAAACTAGTGTTTGCTCAGGCTGAAAAAAGGCTGGATGATACGGTCAAAACGGGCGAATTGATTGCTGGAAAGACGATGACGCTGATGACTTTAATGGCAGGCTTATTCGTAGCGTTGAGTGGATTTTTTATTTCCAATTGGAATGGCTGGAGCCAAATGAATGCAAAACTGTTTGTGGCAATAGTAGGATCGGTATATATCCTGTTTTTGGTTACCTACATGCTGAAAAATGTACTACCCAGCGAGTATTTTGTCCTGGGCTCCAATCCCCGGGAACTGATGTCCCCAAGTTTTTATGATCCGGCCTTGCCAAAAGATAAGATCGCCATTTTCATGTACATGAGCGAAATTGAGAATTACGATTTGCGCATCGAATACAATAGGCAAAGAAATATAGAAAGATGGATACGATTTCGTTACTCCGTCATCGCATTATGGATAATGCCGGCAGGACTGGGTCTCGTATATATAGGAAGGATGTACCTGGTGATTAACGAGTTTCCTTTAAGGCCCTTTCCGTACTCGTATTGACAAAAGGCCTTTGAATAGGCTCATTATTGCCAGGAGTAACAGGAGGCTGCCCGGCATTAGCTGCCGGTGCAGATTGTAGCGGAACAGTATTTTTCTCAACTGGTGCCATGCCCAAATTTACTACTTTCTTTCTGGCTAAAAATTTTTTCCACCTCAATGTCTCAACATATTGAATATCAATTATAAAGGGAGCCAAATTGAATTGGCCCCTCCCCCTGATTGGCATTGCCAATCAGGACATAATGCCAAAAAGGGGCGACTCAGAAATTTTCCTTTTGAGTCGCCCCCTTTTTTATATCTTAAAAATATTTCGTCACACCCGGTACAGCCACCGGGTAATTCCCCTGCGCATCCGGCACCACCGGCGCTGCCGCATCCCAGGCATAATTCGCAGGCATAATATTGATCCCCGAATTAATTGCCTTGTCCCAGGGCACGATCTGCCCGGAATAAGTGGCCATCCGGCCCAGGATCGAGGTCATGCTGCTCCTGGCGCCCCGCTCGGCATCCCAGAACTTATATTCACCCTTGGCGATAGCCGCGAATAATTCATCATGCTCCGTCTGATAGGGCTGATTCTCATTCTTCTTATCGAACTGGTAAATGGTATTTCCCTTGAGATCCGTGATACGGGCCTCGTCGCAATACACCTTGCCCTTGCTGCCAATCAGCAGTTCGTCCACCTTGCTGGCCGTCCCTTTCTGGTGACGGCACTGGCTGTTCAGCACCGTTCCATTGCCATAATGGAATTCTACATAATGGTGATCGAAGATCTGGCCATAGTCTTTACCCTTACGCACTTCACGCCCGCCCAATCCCTGAGCGCTCACCGGGTAGGCATCCAGCGCCCAGTTGATCACATCTAAATTATGGATATGCTGCTCGGTGATATGATCCCCGCAAAGCCAGACAAAATAATACCAGTTGCGCATCTGGTATTCCATTTCCGTCTGCTCAGAAGTACGCGGACGGACCCAAACCCCATCGTTATTCCACCAGGCCTGGGCAGATACGATATCCCCGATGGCGCCGTCATGCACACGCTTGATCAGCTCCCGGTAGGAATTCTGATAGCGGCGCTGCAGGCCTACCACGACATTCAGTTTCTTAGCTTTAGCCTTTTCGGCCGCCGCAAGAACTCTTTGGATACCGGCAGGGTCGGTGGCCACCGGCTTCTCCATAAAAATATGCTTGTTCATATTTACCGCCTCTTCGAAATGAATGGGACGGAAACCGGGAGGCGTGGCCAGGATCACCACATCCGCCAGG
>Ga0247778_1000765_pt1 | contig 26548 bp, 24 predicted proteins | sample UWRJL049202B5_FD_179939 | JGI IMG/M metagenome (GOLD analysis project Ga0247778, IMG submission 179939) | Plant litter microbial communities from Arlington Agricultural Research Station in Wisconsin, United States - UWRJ-L049-202B-5 | ecosystem: Environmental > Terrestrial > Plant litter >...
GTGTTTCAACCAGGATACCCAAATGGGCCTCTTTATTTCATTGGTTCTCATTATCATGCATCAGCTTCATACCATTTTCTCTCCCCGTTGCTCAAAACTAGCCTCCCTCCTTCCACGTTAACTCGATGGCTTCCTCCTTCACAACAGCTACCCACCAACAGCAAACCACTCATCAACAGCAACAGTAACTCCTATCATCCATCTCAATCCTATCACAATTATATTCAACTGCTTGCAAGAAACACAGGATTCGGAAGCTGGCCCAGATCCTCAATCCTTGTGGGGAGAGGGAAGGCATACCGGTGTCTTCAAATGTGCGTCTCTTCTTGATAAGGCGAGGATTCACAGTTTGGGAAATAATATGAGGCGTGTTGGATTGGATGGGGAGTGGGATGGGCGTCTTGGGTAGCTGGAAGAAGAGAGGGGTGGGAGGGGGAAGGAGCGACTTGCTGATGGAATTGAGGGGAAAGGTTACCTAAGGATAGAGGGGATATAAATTGAGGGGGAGTGGCATTTTGGATGGGTCGTGATTGCCACAAAGCAAGCGAGCCGAGTCTGGTCCATGTGCTGCGAAGTTGTGTATGCCGATGAGTACGGGTGGAAGTGTTTCGTAGCTGATGTCGTCTTGTGATACAAGTGAGATTTTGGGGTCTTTTAGGGGAGAGCTTGTGAATTAAATAGTGTTGACAGCAAGGTCGTATTCGACAGCAATTATTTCCTTCATTCATGGACCCGCACAATAAGAGGAAATTGAAGGAGGCAAGATCCGAGATGATTATCTGCTCCAAACCTCGAACTTATCTGAGAAAAGTGATGGACATCTCCATGGACCATCCAGAACGCCTTCGCCATTCTCCGCGTTCATACTGTTCCCTTCCTGCCGGATCGAAGGTGGTTTAAATACCGAGAGTCAGGCTTTCCGGAAGGAGGAAGGCGCGATTGGATAGGGGGCCCAGTGGGTCGCGGTTGCTCAGAGAGTTAGAGTCAGTTCTGGCTCACCGAGGATATGAATCGCGAAATGGCTTCCTTGTCACAGGCGTAGTTGACAAAGAAGTCTGGATAGAAGAGGCCCATGGGCCCCGTGCCTACAAAGTCTAGTCAGCGACTTTGTTGTTTGACTGGTTGTCGGCGCTGTTCTTCGAAGCATATATTATCTCGAAATGGATAAAATTTCACACCCCTCGCTTTCCCATTTATATTGACAGTAAGTTGGCTACTGACAGCAAGTATCAGTCGTCTGCAATCTTGCCTTTCAGAACCGTTCGGCCTTGGTGCCATCTCGCGAGAATGTGATGACCGACCGCAGCTGCTGAAATAAATTTCTAGGTATGAAAATGCTGGTCCCCATGGCCTGCTACGGGATTCTGATCATTGTGGTGTTGGGTCCTGTGAATCTGCATTTGGAGAGGTGTCTTATGCTCTTGACGATGAGTTTGATTCATTGCCTTGCTCATCCAGATCTGCCAGCCACTTTTGAGTGGTCGGCGTGAGATGGAACAGACAGTTCAACAGCGCCGGAAACTGTCGCTGGATCTTTTGTGGGGGTCTCAGAGCAGGCGGCGATTGGTTTTTGAATATTTGTACAATCTTGCTGCAAAGGCGAACTTTGGATTTAATATGAAAATTTGTTGTTCGTCATATTTAGTTGAGTATGACAGAGTATTCAGGTTAGCAGCAGGCTAGACCAATATTTTCGTATTATTCAAGATTTCATCTTACGTATTGAAAATTTTGTGTGACTTTAGTTCCGGGAACTTGATGAAATCCCTTGCTCATATTTGCTAAAGTGACGAATACAGTTTAAAGCGCCCTTCCCTCGCTTCCTTCCGCTTCAATCGCTACATACCAAATGATCCCCCCAATAGCAAGACATAACAGCCGTCCTCTCTACCGGCGTGTACACCGACAAAGCCCATGACCATGATCCCCAACCCCCGGCTTTGGACGGCGATCCCTTCGCCCTAAAGCATCTGAAGCCCCAAAAGTCACCACAGGAGCCTTACCCCCGTAAAAGTTGTCTCTATACTCCCATAAAAACTCCCTAAAATCATCAATCCAAGCATTGCTATTCCTATCACGATTTACAGACCACGGACCCTTTTGGAACCAATGGAAGGGAAAATCCTTCAACCATGGGGGGTGCGTCACGTATATCTTCTCTAACCTATTCAACCTCGTCACAAACATGTGTTGAATCCTCTTAAAACTAAACATGAATTCGAAATTCGAGGAAATCGAAATCTCCAGCATTCGGACTGAGTTTAGCGAGTTCTGATAGTCTATACCTATATCCCTGACTGGATCCTCCCCAAAGAAAAAAGGGTGGCGGTAAATGTGCAGAACATCCCTCTTAGAATTAAAACAAAAGACCCCTGCTTGAAACTCGCTCCCATTTTGAGAGCGCGGGATCAAAGTATAGTGTTTCAAGGTCTCCTCTCGGCTTTCGCGGTTGATTTTGAGGACTATTGGGAGTTTGACGGCGCGGCGAAGAGGACCGTCGTGGTTGGTCAAAGTGGATGATAAACTGCGTGTTTCTACTATTCGGGGAGGTGGGAAAGCAGATCGCCAGATTTGAAGACGGAGCTCTGTTGGGAGATTGGGGAAGAGGTGGAAATGGCTGAGCGGTTTGAGGGCGGCTTGGACGCTCAGGTTTTCGAACGCATTGGGAAGTTCATCGGGTACTGCTTCTGGTGAGCTTGAAGAATTAGTCGACCCTGCCATGACGTCCAGTAAGAAGTGTTGAGTAATTCGCTGGCTTTGTGATATGTAAAGTTTGTAAAGATTGTTCACAGAGAAAGTATTTTTTTAAAACATTCATGAAAAATTTAAAGGGACGTTTGAGATGAATTGGTGTGGAGCGAACTATAGCAAGTGTATCTAGGGTACCGTTCCACTTCCGCGGCTGACATGACGCCAGAACGAAACCACGCAATGCACCTATTACATCAGGACCATGTTACCTTGCCCAAATGTGGGCAGTAGCGAGTCTCTTGAAATCACTTTTCACGGACCATCGAAAATATTGGTGTTTCAAAGGAATTAATTTGAACGTGCAGCCATCTACATAGGACATCATTTCAAAAACGCTGCCCGAAAATAAATGATTAATATGCCTTCGTTCTCGCTGATATTATTTGGAAAGAAATCTAATTTTGGTCTTGATTCTTTGCGTTCATTAATCAACAGATCTTCCACCAACTACTAGTGACGTGTCAATTCTTGACCAGGTTACAAACCTTCAAGGTACAAATAGGCAAAGTGTTTAACTTGCTCCGGAGCAATGAATTCTCCCCATTCGTGCACCCTGAAATAACAGATTTACAGACATGCCCATAGTATCCAACTGGTACTTTTCCTATCGCAACCTTCGGGGGTTTGCCCTTAGGAAAGACCTCAGCATGCTTGTGCAGAAATTCCTTCAAATCTTCCGTCCAATGGAGAAGCTTGTCTTCATTAATTTTATTACACTTATAGTTGCTAATCAATCTTCTTCGGCCTTCCGATTTGATGGCTGGGTCCCATCGCCAACCCATGTATATCTCCTCCAGCTGGGAAAATTGAAGAAGCCATTCAAAGTCGCGAAGGTGCACCTGTGAAAAATCATGAGAATACTCTGACCAAAAGATAGGAAGCTCAATAATTCGGAAGTAATCAATCCTTTTCAACACTTCCCGCCGAAAGATCGTGTACATCCAGCCCATGTCTCTGTATCGTATGCTCAGTGTGTCGAAGACGGGACTGAAGAAGAAACAGCCAGCTGACTTCGTTCGCTTTTGGTATTCATTTGAACTCCAGAATTGTTCCAGGGTGATTTCTTTATGCTCCCACACTATATTGTAGTACTTTGTTGTTTCTAATCTGCTCTCTTTGTCGACATGGAGCACTTCGGCTACTCTTAAGCTGGGACAATGGCGACGCGTGCTGCCATAACAATATGCGAGACATCCTAAGTCGAGCGTTCTGCGAGGAATCATCCACTTCCAAACTGCGACTCGGATTTCGGGGGGGAGTTCAGGAAAAAGAGTGAAAATTTTCGACGGGCATTGGTGTTGGTTGGCGAGCTCGATACTGGGATCTGGAAGTTCGTTTCGTAAGAGTGACAATTGTGTCTCCTCCATTGCTTCTCGAGTCTGATTTCTCAGAGAAATGTCGGGGGCGATGCTCCGCTTGATCGGTGCGCTGTCCATTGTGGTAGTGACTGATCGTTTCTTCAATGCCGAGATTCGGATTCGTGTTATGTGCGTTGCAATTCTTTTTGGAACTTGTTTCGAGTCGACGGGCTGGAAGTGACTGATGAAAAACTATTCTTTCTCTGTATACCAGTTAGCAACCACTACATACCCCGGTCCCCGTGATGACTCAGTGCAAAATATTAATATAGGGCGCGTGTAGTGTGATACAAGGTGTGGATGGGATTGAAAGGAAACTAGGGAGGAGCTGTCAACCTAAACAGGTGCATCGGGGCCTGACACTTACACTAAGCCGTCGTAGGCTTCTCGCATGAATAACATCACCACCGGGACATATAACGACTTCTGTTTCGAATAATACTTCAACGCCAAACTCCAATTACATAAACGATCAAGCTCGATGACCAGTATCAAAGCATTGTTGACTTTTACAGTCACCCTCAATATTAGCAGTTGTGTCATTATTGCAATCCTATAGAGGCTAACTTATTGTGACCGCATAGAATTTTCCTCGTACTGTCAAAGAAAATTACCAACAACATTCGCAACCTCCTCCACGTCCTCAAAGATATGCCAGTGCGCAACTTGAGACAGTATCTCCACCACCGAGCCTTCAATCTGGCCCTTATACGTTGTGCAATTTGAGGGCAGCGCGAGCCTATCTTCTTCTCCAGCCACCATCAATGTCGGGCATTTAATATTACCCACCGGTATCGTCTCTACACACTCAGCTAGCGCCATGCAACCTTTCGCATAGCCTTCTGGATCTTGACTCAGAAGCGTTGCCCTGATCGCCATGATGGCTGTGGGACTCTTCGGCTTGTATAACGACGAGGTGGAGGCTGCCACTACGCCATCAACAACTGGCGCAATGCCGGATTTCCGAACGATGGCCGCGCGTGCTCTAGTCATTTTTCTGTTGGTTTCCGCGACGGGAGAAGAAGGTGGCCCCATTAGTACGAGCTTGGAGACGAGCTCGGGGTGTTTTGTTGCGAGGGTGAGTGCAATCATGCATCCCATGCTATGTGAAATGACTGTTGCTCTGCTGATGTTGAATTGCTGAGCTAGCGCATAGAAGTCGTCCGCGTAACTGCTGATAGATATCTTCGACAATGGATGTGTGATTGAAAGACCCTGGCCTTCCAAATCCATGAGATGGAGCGAGTGTGTTTTCTCTAGACCCAACAACGAGATGAGAGGGGTCCAGTACTCGGACGTACCTCCGAGACCGTGAATGAAGATTATGTGATTACTTCCAGCGAGACCCAAGTGGCGATAGTATAGCAGCTTTAAATTGATAGATGTTAAACCAACCCCTCCATAAGTCTTGTTGGAATTATCTTCAGAGATATGCGAAACATCTGAAACTAGTGCAATAGTCTGATCGGTCGCTGTCGGATCAGCTATAGTATTGCGCAGCATTCCGAGACCAGTGACACTGATTTCTACCTTGTCGCCAGACTTCAAAAAGACAGGCGGCTTCTGGCCGATACCAGCGCCTCCCGGCGTTCCAGTGGCCAGCACATCCCCCAATTGGAGCGCTTGTGCTTCGGAGATGGTTTTGATCAGTGTTGGAATTGAAAACAGGAGGTCTTCTGTTGCAGAGTCTTGTCGCTTTTCACCGTTTACGAAGGTCTGGATTCTTAGAACTTTCGGGAGTCTATGCGCAGGCACAGCTATTGGACCCTGCCACAAATATTCAATAAACTTCTCTGGAAATCGCGAATTTCAAGATGAACCCACCATTGGACAAAAGGTATCTGGAGATTTGCTGATGTAGAACTGTTTGTGATCTCTTTGGCGATCCCTGGCTGTAACATCATTGATGATTGTATACCCCCAAACATGTTTCATTGCATCTCTTTCCTGAATCCTAAACCCTGGCTTTCCAATTATGACTCCAATCTCGCCCTCATAATCGATCTTCTCAGTGAACCCAGGATGCGGGTAGATCGGCTCGCCAGACGCGATAATACTGGTTGAACGCTTGGTAAAGATTTCGGGGTGGGTAGGTCGCCCACCTTCGTGCCCGTGATCACAGTCGTAGCCAGAAGCATTGATTTCAATTGCGTGTTGAATATAATTTTTCCCGACTGCGAGAACATCTCGACCACTGAGTGGGGGAAGCAGTTCCACGGATGAAAGAGCAATTGGATCACCTGCCGGTTTGATCTCCGACTCGTCGGCTTCAATGACCTGGTAAAGGTTGTATATCGGACTGCCCGACGCGAATGAAAGGGGCTGAATCATGGACTTCTCAATATCTAAATGGCCAATCCGACGTTGCTTGACTCTTTCTGGTTGGTGATAAGCGACGTAATTCGTAAGAGTTTGAGGGGGGCAATGAAACTGATGGTCTGCCATTTTCGTCGATTTTTGTCGATTTCCAGCAGATATTGAGACTTCCTAGGACGAATGGTAACAATTTTCCCGATGAGCGCTGAATCTCCGAGTTTCGCGCCTTCTTTATGAGTTGGAAAAATAGTCCACTCATCATGATCTGACAGTCATATGAGTGAAAGTTGTTGAGAGCTGGGACTTTGAATTTGGAGATATATATCACCCCACTGTCTGATGAGCGAAGTGTGCAAACATAACACCTTGCAATGGCACCTCGGTCGCTCAGACCTCACCCAATTCTCAGGTTGTTCAATTTAATACACGTATACTTCGTCCGACCAGTAGAACTAGAACGAATATGACATGCGACAAACTTAAAATACATTTCTAGGTTGAAGTCGGATGGACGAGCAAAGTGGCGGATCATTTTAGGGTGCTCAACTTCTAGCGACCACGCCACTTGCTTCACTAATCATAGATTTCACTGATTGGAAATAAAATATTGTGAGTTCTACCAAGGCAGTAGGCTTGCGTGCGCACGCAATATGCAAAGAATGCATTAAAACATCGAAAACTAATTGCCTTTAGCACATTCTCTTTATACCTCACCGTCGTCCGGAAATATTATTATAATGATGGCATTCCTGATGCAACAGCAAATTATATGTGGCCTGATCAATTAAATTGGTAATGTCCTTTTCATAGGTGGCGTTAGCAAACCCCTTCTTCAAAGCCTGTACGAAGATCAAGAAATCGCAGATGAGACCGTGCTTGCATTAAACACACAGCTCTAACTTGTAATCAGTGTTCGCTCATGAGGTCCGGAGTCTCCAAAATAGCCTGCGCTATGTGAAGGTGCAGCACTGCTCCCGTGCAAGCCGCATGCAGGAGATTATTTCTGCTGTTTCGAGAATTGCTATATTTCTCCCATGACAAGGACGCAAAATGGGGAATTCAGCGTTGTGTGCGTTTGTACAATTGAGGTGTTTCGGGCGGACTTTAAGTCCAGTTGGACACAAAAATATAATGTGGTGGTGAGTTCCGAGATACTGTTGATGTTGACTATCTAGGCAGGTAATATGTTCGCGACGGATCTTTGGAAGTTGATATCACGAATTATATGATCAAAGATAGAGCCTTTCTATTACTTTTGATTTAGAGGACAATCCCATTTCGCCAAATGGAGTGTGTGCCCCCTCGCTTGAATCTCAGGGACTGGATTTTGAATTAAGAATGAAGCACAAACTGATATTGAATGGCGACTTTTGCCGCCGAGTGGAAATACTTTTCTGGCGCATTCAAAATTATAAAAAACTACTTGATTCATTATCGTTCTGAATATATCATCAAAGTCGTGGGATTGAGACGGTTTGGCTATAAAGAATCTTTTATTCTGTATTAAACATGACCGTTCCTCTGATGAGGATTCCCTCCCGTCTTACTGCCATTTTCGCCCCCTATATTCCGAACACCACCTCTTGAAGACTTTGTAGTTCCAAATGCTATGGCGAAGATGTCAGCTTCAAAAATGAATTGTTTTCAAAATAAAACTCATCTTGTGGTGGAAATACCTAGCAGGCACAAAAAGGAGTACTATTGATAATAGTGCAGCAATTAGGATCCGTATTGCTACAAGTAGAAATCAACTGCAATTAGCCATTGGAACATTGGCGAATAGCAGAACCAACTCCGTTGGTAAAATCGATACAGAAGAAGCGGCCTATTTGGATGAGATAATCGTTAAGCATTCGAAAATTGATGTGACAGCCACCCGATATTTCGGGAGTTTGGGAGTAGCATCATACCTTGTTCGTTACTGTTGCAAGGGCCAGGAGCTTCCGTGTGAATCGGACTCTCGACTGTTATAAATCCATCAGCAACTTGGTTTGAACGAGGAAGCTCAGCGGGCGAGGCTAGAGCTTGAGAAGCTAGAACCAAAGCCATAGTTGCGAGGGAGAATTGCATATTGATGATGTGAAGAGAATTTTTAGGTTTGAAGATGGATGAGATGGAGGTGATGATGCAAACAGTTTGAGTGGAAATCCTGTCTTTTATATACTCTTCATACCTCGAGCTCGCTGTCAAGAAGGCCGAGGTCCTAGGGCGATCATATCCATCGTTGTATCGTACGAGGCACACCTTTCAATTGGCTATAGTCTCATTTAATAAAGCGGGTCACGAAACCTTACACCAAAATCTAGATTCTAGCCTCGTCTCTGTGCGGCCCAAAAGAATAGAACGTGTTCGGCCTAGGAATTTTCGAAATTTCCAGTCAAAACATATGATACAAATGATAATACATCAATCCATGAAACTTCCGATTGAATGAATACTATTCCAGTGGTTTGGTACGTTTTGTCGTAGGAATTTGGTGTTCAGTTTGAAAACATCAACGACTTGAAATTGATAATATACCGATGTGAAAATCTGTTCAATATTGTAATGATCATGCACTTGTCTTTCATAGTAACTCTGTGCTTGGTAAGACTAAAATAAAATATATTCCTCAGAGCTTTACTGTGCTGTAAGATCTGATGCCAAGAAATGATACAGTTAAAAATCTCATACGTGCTGACGGGTAAGCAGCTAGGCTTGCTGCAGCTTACTTAGACATTGGAACATGATTCCTCGCCTCTTTCTTGGGGGTCCTCTTCAATGTGTTTCCACCTCCCGGAGACGCGCGGCCCAAAAATACATGGTCCCGCCAATCCGACGTGGCGTGGAGCAGGGAATGCATGTCTCCAGATCTTGAGACGGAGATCGATGGGAAGAGCTGAGAATGCAGTGAATTGACTTGCACTCTGAGGGAAAATGTGGACATCGAGATCTGGAAGTTGAATTCGAAGAGTCGCTAGTATCGCGTGAATTTGTGGAGAGGCGTCCATGTCGGAGGAGTAAAGACTGGTATGTTGTCAGCTTGTAATACGACCAAGGCTTGGACAAGGCAGATCGAGATATGAGAGCTTACTAGGTGCTTTGGTGGATGTCTCGGTTCTAATCAGAGCGCTAGAAGGGATCACTGGTTCTCGATTGGAGGACACCTTGCTTCTGTCGATTTACTGCGAATTTGAAGACGAAAGTGATACCGGCCGAGAAGTAAGAAATGTTTTGAGGTAACTTGTCTCTTGTAAGATGTGGTGTGATTTTATTCGGTGAAAGTCAACGCCCCCCCGGGAACCAAGGACCAGAGATCCAGGAGACGAAGAAACTTTGGATGCTCCCGCGAGTTGAAGCTGCCGCTGCCAGATCGTTGAAGCTCCGGGAAGAGATTGAGACGGAAAAGCACCACATTGCTAGGATTCAAATCCGTAGAGATTTGGCGAAGAAGGAAGCAGAACCTTAATGAGTTCTAGTTAAATCGTCAAATAAAACTATAGTATTATCAAAGATTTTTCGTCATGCTTCTTCTGCCTTTATATTGATTTTGCCGACCTTTATAGAATCATTTCAGGCGAGTAATGAGATATAGTCTAGACCTCAGTCATACCTTAGCTCTCTTCCAGTTTGTTTCTCCGTTTGTAGCTAAAGGGTTTGCAAATTTCCCATGGCTCGTTCGGTTACCTAAACTAGAATTTTCTACGCCAGGTTTTCATGAAGGAAATGTCACTGCAAAGTTAGTCACATCTAGTTCCCAGAGTTGGCTCTGCGGCCGACTTCATGCTAAAGCTATAGTAACCTAGTGTGCCCTTCACTACTTGGCTAGCGTAACACAAACCACGTCTCTTTATCCATAAAAAACTTAAGCCTTCTTTTAAACACTTCTCACCACTCGCAAATCTCTCAAACTACATAAAAATGTCGCCATCCCCAATTCCTACATCTTTGGTAGAATTCCCCCGTTTTAACGACCTACCAACCGAGCTCCGCTTCATAATTTGGCGACTCATCAGCCTACCAGAACCTGTAAACAAGGACGATAATACTTACAAAGCCGTGAATATATTTCCACAGTGCGATGGACGATACAGTCATTCCCGTCATAGACATAGTAAGGTTTCTACTAGACAGGGACAGTTCAGGGTGCTGAGCTGGGTACTGAGGCGAGAACGCAAAATCACACAAACACCACTTCCCATTACCACAAAAATCAATCGAGAAAGTCGGGCTGAGACTTTCAAGTACTGGGTGATAGAGCTTTATCCGAAGCGGGGGTGGGGTCCTCTCTGCTTTCTACCAACGCATCACAAGATTGAAGTGAACAGGTGTTGCCTTATTGAACCTCATAGAAAGAAGTTTCGGAAGCGAGGAGAGAAGGCATGGAACAGTATGGATTTCGATCAGCAGCTAGCAGCGACAAAGTTTGGAACGTGGGAGTTTCGGCGGTGGATACAATACTTGAGGAAGGAGCATCCCGGTCAAATTGAGAAAATACGTGAGGTCTTTTGTGTTGTCGAGGCTGTTGGCGCAGCTCCAAGAACAATGGAGCTTTTGGATATTATAGAGAAGTACCGGGTCAGGGCTAGACAACTTGGCGATGGTGCTTCTTCCGAAGTGGGAGCTGAGAAGAGTGATTGGACTAAATGGAGTCTTTTCGACAATATCTTGGAGTTTCCCGGGATGAGAAAAATCGAATTCAGATGGGTTCCTCCGGGCTGGATTACGGTGTTCTAGGAGTAGGCGGGAAACGTCAGATCTTGATGGATACACCTTCTTCCTCCAGCTTTTGAATACGCCATAGAGCTTTGAAAGATCTCACATAATTCAACAGAGAGTTTCATACCAGGTCAAGCAATTGATGATATGGAGAATACTGAAATCAATAATGTGCACAATGAATGGCGGTAAAATCCATAAATCCAACCCAGGTGCATCAAAAGTCACAGGAGCTCAAGAAGTTAAAACATCTCGTATTACCAGTTTTCATTCAACCAGTAGTACCCTATCCCACCGAAAAGCAACGCAAATTTTCCCACCAAACCCCAAACCCCAAACTCCAATCCTCTCACCCCAAGCATTCAACTTCTCCCCACCCCTAACACCTCACCCCCCCATTATTCCAAGAGCATACTCTCCTCCTGAACCCAACAACCTCCCCCATCGCATTAACCGCAACCGGCATTCCATCAACCCCACTCTCATCCCTAAAGGAAAGCGCACAACAGCTTACTTTCGGCCACTTTTTTGGGTTTTTACCATTAGCTACCAAAAAGAAAGAAAGAAAGAAAGAAAGAAAGAAAGAAAGAGAGAAAACACTTACAAAAAGACAAGGCCAATTATCACAATCAGCAGCGCTGCAGGACTTGCCTATTCTAAAATCAGTATATGAAACAGGATAGAAGGGATGAAGCAGGGGGGGGGGGGGGGAACGTACAGTTAATGGCGCAGCATTTCTGGCGAGATTGAATATTGCGGGGGCCGGCGCCGGTGAGGGCGTTTGGGATTGGGTCGGCGAAGGTGAGGGAGATGATTGAGAGGATGGTGGCGAGGGTGGTGAGGAGGATGGTTGTTGCGTGCATTGTGATGGCTTGAGGTTGAGATTGGTTTGTGGTGTTGGTTGGTAGTTGTAGTTGAAGTTGAAGTTGAGTGGAGAAGTGGATGTTTTGGTGATGAAGAGTTGGTTGGGGAAGGGAAAGGGAGGCTCCTTTTATACTAAAGTGGGGAGGCAGGATGCATCGAGGATTGAATGATTGAGGTAAATGAATGAATGGAGGGTTAGGTGAGCGACTGTATTGTGGTGTGGAAAGCACGTATCTTCTTGAAATAGTGAATATAAACACAGAGATAGACCTATATAAAGTATGCTTTATGTGCTCTTGAGATATATATACAAGTCTATCGTTACACAAATGTAGTAGATCTCCTACCAATGAAAAACGCCGGGACCCAAGCTGAATTCAATACCATGACTTACGATTGCCACAAAACACCCATTCAACTAAGGCAACAACTTCTCCCCCTCCCTCTCAATCTCCCCCGTCCTATAAACATCAAGCTGCACAGGAATATCCCCTGAGTACCCCGCCTCGCCCCTCGCAACCTCAAGCTTCTTCGTGATCTTGCCCACAGCTTTCGATATCCACCGGTCATTCACCATCCCGTCAACAACCGCCTTCTTCACCCCCTCCTTCAGTCCTCCCTTCAATGCCTTCGAAAACTCTTTGATGCCATGCACTTCTTCATCCATCGCACTCCCCTGTTTCTCGAACTCCACTACTTTGGTAGCTTTCACTAACGCTGCGACAAAATCAAGGAGTTCTTGATCGAAGACGGCGGGGAGACGCGCGTGTACCGATATTCTGACATTCGCTTCGTCCTTCTCTGCCTGTGAGAGTTCGTGCTGGGCTTGTACCTCTTTAGGTTTCCCGCTTGCTGTATCGACGTCCTGCTCAAGCTGGTGTTTATGCTTTGTACTCGGCACCGGAGGCAGCAAATGCTCATGATGCGGAAGTAGGAATGACGGGACCTCAAATCGAGCATCTGCCCCACCGAGTCGGACCACTTGCTGCAGTTCTACTTTATGTGGTAGTGCGCGGGAGGCCATAACGTCGTTAAAGCCGAGCTGGCAGAGGATGTCATATGTGGGGATGAAGGGTACTTGTGCTATTCCGGTGATATCTGTAAGCTCGACGGCGAAGTTTGCGTCAGAGAGCCAGTGCGAGATTCGCTTTTTGAGGGATCGGATCTCGCTGTCGTGACTGGCGTAATCTTCGAATACCTTTGCTACGAGCATAGAGTCGATCCAGCGCCCGGATGCAGTGGCTGTTATGGAGGAAATGTGTACTGGGTGGAAGTAACTCAGTGGATTTAAGAGAAGGCGGAGGAGCATGGGGAGGCGATGCATGAACCTTCGGATATATGGCGGGCTGAGCTTCTGTAGTGTTGTGACTTTGATTGATTTCTGAGGCGGATGTGGGACTGATGGTTTCTGATGGATTTGCGAGCAGATTGCGGCCCGCAAATTATTGTCGTCAGACGCATCGAAGCCTATTTGATCATCCGCGTGGACTGCGCTTCTGTTTAGCTCCTTGACATGTACCCTTGCTTCGTGGATCGTGTTTGTTTGTTGCAAAAAATTGAGAGTCTCTTGATATCGTCCACTGGCCTCCTCGCTATCCGGTGACATCTGCTGCATCGAGTTGAATATCGACTTGGCAGATGAATCTACTGGTGGCCTTCCGTCCGTCATTTCGGCGGTCATTTTGACCGGTGGCCCTTCCTCGAATGTGTCCTTTGGTGATCTCATCGTCGTGGGACTTCCATCTAGGACTACACCCGAATCAACGCTCACCCCGGAATCTATACTCCCTGGTCGTCGATGATCCCCTTCCTTGTATGCAGCTTTCAACAACGGCGTCTCTTCAATAAAAATCGCGTCCCCGTCTTGATCCTTGCTCTTCATCTCCAGACTCCCAAACGTCATCTCATAATCCCCACCCTTCAAGTTCGCAAAACAGTCCCCGATCTCAATTCCCCTGAATAGCTTTACAGTCACCTCCTCTGTCTGTATCGCCAACTCCATATCATCACTCAACTTAATCCCAACCTCCACGCCATGAACCACAAAACTCAGCGTCGATAACGAGAAAGTGATACCCCGCAAGACCATTAACCCATCAACATCAGTATCAATCTCCAACGCCGGAATATTGAAGAAGGCAATCTTATCGTCAATAAAATGCAACTCCTTCAACAAAGCCCTCAACTTCCTCCTCACAAAATTCCCCACAACATCAAACTGGTACAAGCAAACAAGAAATATGCTTGGGTAGCACAACGCTGTGAATACCCAGTAGAGAAGCCATGATGTTGAGCAAACAGAGTAAACCAAATTAAACGTCGTGAACACAGGCCAGAGGTGGAAATATGGCAGAACCCGATATCCCTTCGCTTCACCTAGCAGAATGAAGTATTGCAGTAACGGTGCACCAGAGATGGCCCATCGACGGGGCCAATGCCAGAGTGCGCAGAGGAGGACTGTTGTTGAGGCGAATAGCAGGGGCTTGGAAAGCCCGGCTCGCAGGTGCATGATTGGTGGGGAGACGTAAGGGATGAACCTTGTTCTGAGAATTCGGAACCGACGTTGTGCTGGTGGACCAAATATTGGGTCGCGACTTCCATACACTTGAGGAACTCAAAAGGAAACCAGCGGAGGGAAAAGCAGAAGATCGACAAGGAGATAAATGTTAAAATTCCGGCTGTTTGCTTTGGAGAATGTCCAAATGTTACCTACGTCATGTGGCGCTATTAGATGGAGGATGGTCACGTGTATATCACGAGTCGGGGTCTAGATTTTTGAGACGGGAGGAACTGTAGAACGGTTAGATCTCCAGGATAAATCAACATTTTACCCAAAAACGATATTGAATCCTCTCTCGGCGCAGATATCCCTCCAATTGACCACCTCTTCACCCAAGTCGGCCCTTCGCCATACTTCCTGGACCACTTCCCAGGTTCGCATGATATTGTTCATGCCTTGTCTGCGCTCGGTGCCTTCAAAGCTGCTCATCGCAAGCTCTCTATCTTCTTCTGTGATTGCTTCACAAGAGGCCACGAATAATGGCCACAGTAGAGCTGACATGGGGCCATTGTGGCAGAGTTCAGCGCTGTTCACGACATTGGAACAGGCCACTAGCGAAAGATGCGTATGCCGCTGGACTAGATGATGATCTCGTGGGTGAGAGCGGATGGTACGGTAAAGATAGACAAACGCTGAGTTTCGATATGCTTCGGCGTTGTTGAGAATGCTTTGCATTCGTGCATCTTCGAATTTCGGGTCAAGCACCGGGTCGGCAGTCGGCTTGTCGCCGTCGACAGAAGGAGCGATCGTGGGTTTCCACGTGGTCAATGCCAGCTCGATTGCTTGAGAAGTATTTTCGAGTTCGGTTCGAAGGACGGTGGCCTTGCTGATTTCACCTGCAGCTAGTGCGGCTTCGATTGATTCTTTAAATGATAACAGATGAGACAGCCGATGAATAATCGGCCACAGATCCGTCGAGAGTCCTAGTAAGGTATCCACGGAGCTGAGGGGAGATTCTGGCACGCTTGGCTGGGGTGTGCTGGGGAATGGAAAGGGAGTGGCTGATGGCTGGGTGGTTGTGTTGGGAGGTGTGCCTAAGGAGAGAGCTGCAATCACGTCGTAGAATCGGAATGCCTGACCGTGTTAGAAGTGAAGTCCCATGGCTCTTGTCTTGACTTACCCGCTCTAGAAATAATGTTGTGGGAGTGGTGACTTGGGGCTCGGATTTCATAATTGTCATGGCACCCTTCAAATGTCCGTTGACAATATTTGAATTTCCTCTTTGGACCAGCTAGATTTTTGTTAACAGCGGACCATGAATGACCCTGAGAGAACTCACCACTTCATAGTAAACAAGCAACATAATCGCTCCCAAGACTTCCTCTCGCTTTGCTTCATCGTTTTGATCTATAAGTTGCGCCAGCCCCTGTAAGGCTCGATTGTGAAATGTCAAGGATTTTTCTTCATTCTCGATCCCTCTATATTCTAGATGCGCGCTCGAAAGCGCAAAAATAGCGTTCATAACCGGTGAGCTTGCATGTGATAATGGTAGTACAAGTTGTCGGAAAGGATTCCCAGTATCTTCTTTAAATACGATAAGATGGGATAATACATTGCAAAAATGGTCGACCAGAGCACGTCTATTTGTTTTGTCGGTAAACTCCATATATACAGGCGCACTGAATTCGAGCAGAGGCGATGCGACTGGAGAGGGTGCGATCATTGCAAGATCAGGGTATTGACTTCGTGATCGAACGAGTGTACTGGCTGGTGTAGCAGCAGCTATGGATTCCGTCCGAGTAATTTCTTCCACCTCGTCTGGGTTCTCTTCCGCAGCTTCCCAGTCTACCGTGGACTCGGACTCCGAGTATTGGTAGCTGGAATTCGACTGCCATTTCTGAAGACCATTGGAATTATTCCGTGTATTGTATTCGTCGTTGTCTCGATCGTATCGACCAGGCCATCGCTCGTTGCAAAATGTAGGGGATGTACTCTCATTCGACAGGGCAGACCCTGCAAAGGATGTCCGTCTTCGTTTTCGAGGTTTCACGGCTTCGTATGCGCACTGCAGACCTCTTTCCGTACACCGATCACATTGTGGTCGAGCCTCGTTACATTTCTTCTTCTGTTGTCGCCGTCAGGAATCGTTTCGGGGACATTGGACTGCCATATCTCGTACCTTTTCTTTACTGCGTCTAATTAGTATGCGTGCAGTCTTTTTTGGCAGAGAACTTACCAATATATACATCCTTCATTTCCAACCCAGGTCAGCGCGCTCCTAGTACAAATTGCAAGATATCCTTACCAGCTCTTGACCTCCTCTTTGGCTCCTTTGGAGCGGCGCGTCTGGTATAAATAAGCATGGTAGCAGTTGATGGATTGTTACGGGGCCATGATGCGTCCAAGGTGGGCCTTAAGTTCGACAGCGATTATTCCGCGAAAAGTAGAGGGTAAAGGAGCATTGTGTCGTCAGGCGGCGCGCAGGTACAATAGCCTTTCTCGGTCAATCATAGCCGTTTCCAAATCGTGGAGAAATGCAAGAGCAATATGCGGGGTAATATCACAACAGCGCTAGGCTGCATATGGACACGAGGCCACGTGCTGGGAATATTACCTAGGTATAACCTCGCCCGGCAGATTTTGGTGGCGATCCAGATTAATAGACATATACAGATACCGGTAGCGAACCGGTATCAAAGCCATATTTCTTTCAAGAACTTCCTTTAAGTAACTTCGAAGTACCTAGCTATTTCTTTGTTTCAATTTGCAGGAATTTTCGCGGATTTCCTCCCTTGTCAAAGAAGATGTTTCCTCTTAGGTGCCGACGCCCACATCCAAGTGGGTGGAATCGAATAGCTCAAGGCAGTTGATGCTGGATTGAATAAGAAATTCACATGAAGTATCTACTCTGACCCACGAAGTTACTTGCAAAACTTCTTATCTGGCATAAAAGCTGCTGTGTAACAACCAGCCTCGTCCATCTCCAAAACATTCCAACTCTGGCAATCCTCTAGCCTAAAGCACTTCCTTGCACTTAACACACCCAACTCACGCATACAATCCGAACATGGCCTGCGATTCCTGCTCCACCGATCAGGAAAGGGTCGAATACGCGAACGCACCCCTCACAACCCCACTCCCTCAATCAGCCTCCTCCGCAGGATCCTCCGCCCAAAGCAAGTCCTCCGAGCAAATCACTGCACAAAGTCTCGTCGCCAAGCAAAAATTTCCCGTTGAATCGCCAAAAGTCCCATTCACCCCCTGCTACATGTTCTTCTACGGCTCCCTCATGGACATCGACATCCTTCAACTCATCGCCGGCCTAAAATCCAGCCCAACCATGGCTCCCGCAACCATCACTGGTTTCCGCATGCGGATGTGGGGACCCTTCCCTACAATCATCAAAGCCGAAACGGGCAAGGTCACTGGCACGTACTGGAAGTGCGATCAAGAGGACCACTTCCAGCGGCTCAAGGCTTATGAGACCAACGCGTATTCTTGGTGCTTTTGTGATGCAGAGACGGAGGATGGAAAGGTGTTGAAGGGTTGTCGGACTTTTTGCTGGAGGGGAAATCCAGAGTCTGATGAGTTGGAGGATGGGAAATTTGATTTGGCGCATTATCAGAAATACACCAAGGGCAGATATGTTTGAGGTACTGATTATGGTACCGCGCAGCTTTGGTTCTCTTCTTATGGTTCAGGCCATTGCGCGGTTGCATAGAATAACATAATAATATTTACTAGCAAATAGGTGCAGGTTTGGTGAAAGTAAAATATTGGCAGTCGATTGACACGGGTTTCTCAAGTGACAATTCAGCTGTCCAAGAAATACAGTAGGAGCATGTGATTTACCGGCTGATGCAACTTAGATACGTTCTATCTAGATATCCCTTATCAAAGCGAGACAAACACAGAAATCAACCACCTTGAAAAATTCAGAACCTTGTATCGCATAGGAAAAGTGCTGCTAAGCATCTCAAAATTCTTCATATGCTCAATAGAATGTCACTACCAACGTTCTTACCACCTCACCAGCCTCCATTTTCCCCAGCCAACTCAAACAACTCACCCAGTCCAATGAACAGTCCACCAAACGCACAAACAGCCAAAAACTCCATACTCATGAAAACAATGGGGAGCAAAAAAAGCGAAGAGAATCAAGCAATACCAAGCCCCCAAGCCAAGGAAAATCAACGCATACTTATCAAATTGGGGAACCATAATAGCCGGTTCCCATCCTTCGCTAGGTGTTAATGTATCTCTAACAACGCAGCGAATCTTGAATGCGAAGGACTATTAATAGATGATTTTCCCGTTTGGAGTTGAGAGCTGAGCCGTACTGCTGGTCATGAGTTGTGACCCTGACGATCTCGGTCGAATTGGGTGGATCCGATTCCACGAATCGGGGTCGGGTGGAGCTGCTTACGGAAGAATTTGGGTTCATTTTGAAAATGCGGGGATGTGCACGTGGAAGCTGGATTTTATGGTTGTGGTGTGAGGGAATATTGCGAAGCACTATAAACAATACAGTAGGCGTTCTGTAGGTACTTTTGAGGGGAGGAGTGTTGGCTTTAGACGAACGTCGCTATTGGTACCGAGATACATTGCATTAGATCGCTAAAGACAGGCTTCAGTGGTTGAGGTTTAGCGAGCCTTTCGCTAGAATTCAGGAGCAAAGCAACTGATCTGGTAGTGTCACGTTGAGGTATATTATTGCAGCTATAAGGCATTGCAACTACTGGTTCCGAATTTGTTTCGTCTAGCCAAGATAAAAGATGAGAAGTGTAAGTGGCTGTTGCACAATACGTCCGGGAGGAGCCATTTCTCGAATTGCTAATACCAAGTACCTGGTGTACGTCTTAGGAAGAAACTGACCTTGTAGAAAACTTTTGGTGCATCGGATTCTGCGGAAATCCATAGAACTGTTGCCGCTTTCTGAGATCGACTCTCAAAATACATTACCTGTCAAACCTCTTTTTCTTGCTATCAAGAAATTTTTTATGGATTCGGAATAATGATTAGATTCCCTAATGTCCCCCACAGAAAGAGGATCTCGTACTGCTGAATTCGACACGAACCCCACGGTTGGCATATTGATGTGCTCAAAAGGCTTGGTCTATAGTTGTAAGTTGTGGAAGGTGGCTTGTGCCTCTTCTTCAAGTAGGAATTATCCAGCATAGAAAAGTTCTTCGTCTGTCGACTCCATCTTAAGAGCCATAATTAGCTGGGGAAATTGGGATATGACGATGCTTGAAGTTGATGATTGGCTTCGAAACCGAGCATCCCCTTACTGCCACTGTACTCTTTGGGATGCCCTTGTAAGAGGGAAGAAAACGAATCGAAGTCTAAAAGGTTGCAGGGCTGAAGAAGGTTGCTAACTTTGCAGAGCACGCGACTTCTTTATACGAGTGGGTGATGCAAAGCGTAATTATTTTTTCATACGGTAATCTGTAACTTTATTCTACTTTTGCTCCTTACCATGCGGTATTTCCCCTCATATGCAAGGACCCCCAGAGTTCCGATGACAGTTTCAATGGAACTCAAATTCGGACAAGCACTCCGTGCTTGTAGCTCGGAAAATCTACTTGGCTTTAAAATTAGAGCGGGTTGTTTTAGTGTGTCTTCCCACGGTCGGGCTTCGGCGGAGACTCTTAAGTTAAATGGAAGCCTAGCCCTACAATTTGCCTCAGCACACAGAGCTAACGAGTAATGACATTATAATTCCATTCAATACGAAATACCAACATGAAGGTCCATCAAGTTCACGATGAAAATAAAATGTAGGCCGTAAAAAGATTGATAATAATGATTGTGCCCAATTTTTGGGGATTTGATCAGCAAATATACTGCATGGATGATGATGATTCATGAACTGACATGAAGAGAGGGGCCCCCGCCCGCGCTTCAGCCATTTATCATAGGCAAATCTAGGTACCCGTTGGTGGCTTTCGGCTCCCTGGGAAGAATAATTCCAGGTTTTGTCACGCTTTAGGCCTTTCGCCGATGCAGCATGCGCAAACGAGATTGTTACGCCACTCCCTGACTCGGTTGACAAGGTGGCGGCCTGTTCTTTTGAATAAGTTTAACCCACGATTGCTGCACGCTAAGCGGCAAGTGGCGTATGGACCCCTTTCCCGGGTCCACTTCGGCTAATGATCTCTGCGTCCTGGACGGTTGAAAATTAACGGAAATTCAAGAATTCGAGGGGACAGATGAAAGTACACCGGTACCTGAGTATAGCCCTAGTCATTTTTACGGATTTTCCATTACTGAATTGTCATCTGCGATCTCCGACGAGTTTGTACTGGAGCATGCCAAGAATGGGACTATTAGTCCGGGGTTGAAGGGATCTAGGCGCAGCGCTTACTGCAAAGTCGGACATGGTACCCTAAACCGGAATCTGGTGAGCTACTTCGTACAAACTCTGTGTGTGGAAGACGGCCACGAGCGTAGATCAAATCTGGCCCGCACGTACGAGAAGGATACTTACTAGGAACATTGGCATTGTTGGCAGGCCCCTCTTTCACGAATAGGCAATCTCTTGGCACATATGCCCATGTTTTAAAGAATGCGTTGCCCATGCATTTCTTTCTTTGTTCTAAACCTCCATACATCTACTTCCATTTTCTACAATCGCTGTAGCTTTTTCTTCATATCTCATATACTTAATATCGACTCTATAGTCACCACACTCGTTAAACATGCAACTCCTCGCAGCCACTCTCGTTCTGGCCCCTGTGGTCTTAGGCGCTTCTCTCGTAGAGCGCCAATCCGCATGCTCGAAGACTCACATTTTCCTTGCCAAGGGTAACAACGAGCCTTACCCCGGCCGTCAAGGCGTCCTTGTCAACGCTATTTGCAATGGTCTCGAAAACTGCGACTATGAGGACATTCTGTTCTACAACCCCGTTGAATCCAACTACTGCGGCTCCGTCACCGAGGGTGCCGCCAACGGTGTTGCTCAGATCACCGCATATAACGCGCGTTGCCCAGATACCCAACTCGTAGTCAGCGGTTACTCTCAGGGCGCCCAGATTGTCGGTGATATCCTCGGTGGTGGTGGTGGAACTTTCTTCCAGGACTGCCAGCAAGCTACCAACGCCGGTATTGATATCAACTCTGCCGCCGGAAAGAAGAGTAAGTTTTGGGGCCTAAGCCAAAATTCCATCTAAAAGAACTCTTTTAACAATTATACGTAAATAGTCGCCGCAGCTCTGGTCTTCGGTAGCACCCGCCACACCGCTGGACAATCCTACAATGTCCTCTCTGGTGCCAACAACAATGGTCTTTTCCCCCGCACTGGCAGTCAACTTGCTGGTCTCGCCCAATATGCTGGTGTTTTACACGACTACTGCGTTGAGAGCGACCCTGTCTGTGCCGGTGGTAACACCGTTGCAAACCACTTGAACTACTTCGACATCTACACCAACGAGGCCGCCGCGTGGGTGAAGTCTAAGCTCAGCTCTGCTTCTTCCCCTCCCTCTTCTCCCCCTGCCTCTTCCGCTAGCTCTGTCCCGGCCCCAACTGCAACCCCATATGGCAACAGCACCACCACCACTGTTGTTTCTGGATCCACCGTCACCGTCTCATGCATCCCTGCCATCCCAACTGTGGAGACTACCGTCACGGTCACTGTTCCATGTGCAACTGTCAACACTGGCGCCCTGCCATACACCACCTCGCTCACTGCGTCCGTGACACCCGTCTCTGTTCCTTTCCCAACTGTCACTGGCCAAGTCACCACCGCCGCTGTTTCCAAGCCTACTGGAACTGGAGCTGTTGTCAAGCCAACTGGACCTGCTCAACAATTCACCGGTGCCGCTGCCACTAGCTCACCTCTCAGCGTGTTCGGATTGATCCTTTCGGCTGGTGTTTTCGCTTTGGCTTTTTAGATATGTCAATTGCATTGGGGAAAGGAAATGGTTAGGAAAATAGAGCATCATACTGATGTTAAACGCCTAGATATGACGCACGATGATTCAGCAGTATACTAAATGTTATTAATGTAATATGTAATGACGAAATCAAGACGCAAGAAAAAGCGAAACCGTCGCCGTCATTGACATATCTTCAATTCTTCTTCCAATTCTCCTGCCTTACACAAGGTACTCTTTCCCCAGCTATTGCGCGAGTTATTTGAGCCTGAACTTTCTTTTCGTCACTCTACCCAAGTTAATTCTATTCAACATCTGGCTTGAGACAGGTCTTTCCGTGTTTGAATGGTACTTATTACTGCATAATTGGAGCCGGAAAAGAATTGCTTTCGGATCAAGTGAACGACTTGTAGATTTGATTTCATCCCTGCAAATCTTTGAATGCAAGTTATCGTTGCGGCGACGAAATCAATCTCACGATCTATAAAGTAAATTTCCTTCCCCAAAAAACCCCCCAATACATGTCTGAATGAATACTTTTGTTGATATCAAAAGGCGCCGCATTTAGAAGGAGAATTGTTTTTGGCCTTGGGCTGTCTTCTGCAACAACAAAAAGAGCCATCCTTCCACGCTAGCTGCTAGTCGCTTCAAATCGTCCATTCCGGTTCCATGCTTTGTGAAATATCTGGGTCTTGATTTTCGTTGTTGAATGGAGGATTTATCTCGTTGAGTCCGTTTGAGTTTAAGAAATACCGATCTAACAACGCCTATGGATATCATGTCAGATGTATTGGATAGCTTTTGGGAGGCGTCAACAACAGAAGTTCTTACCCAGTCAAGATTCTCCGATCCATCAATCATCTCTGTCATAGGCTCGGCATAAGGTATGTCGAGCTCTGGTATGAAAGTAGCATCTTGGTGGAGTAACTGGGAGCTTGGCCCCGAGTTGCTGACGCTTCGATTTTCAATAATTCGTATCATCAACTCCAACGCTTGCGCGGCAGTACGAGCCGCTTCCGAATTTTCCGTGCTGCTCCATATTTTCTGAGATGTCTGCAGTGCATCAAAATGTCTTTCAAACTCGGCATTCCTCGATCCAGCAGCTGTAGTCCGCATATTTACCGACAGCTGTAAGCACACAACCATAGCGGCCATGAGGAAGTCATGGGCTTGCAACGACAAGACCATCCACTTATCATTACTCAACTGCCCTCCAGGCTGACATGCTTGATGCAGATCTGCCTGCCGTGCTAAGATCTGCATAGCTGCGTCCAAGCAAGTGCTTCGAAATTTTGTGAATTTTGGGTCAAAGGCTTCCCTATCAAGAAAGCGTCGGTTGAGCACAACGATGCTTTTGAGGTAGATGAGCTCGAGGCTGCATCGTTGCATTATCTTACTTGGGGTATCCATAAAGGACTGACTAACGGGTCGCATTTTCATGTCTGAGGGTATACTCGCAAATGTTTCCCGCATCTCCATATCCAGCATGATTGTCGTCTGTAATGAAGGTGAGGTTAGAGATTGTGTGTGAGCTACAATGTTCTTAAATACATGCATTATTCTACTTTTAATAATGAAGTATAGGGCGGGGGTCTGGTCGAACAGGGGCCGCGATGGTGGTAGAACACCTGAACTCGGAGAGAAGTCTGAAAATTGGAGATTCTTTGGTGGTTGGGTATCGCAATAGTCGGTAGGTATCATACTGGGGAGACCGAGTTGGAAAGACATCAAGACATCCAATTGAAAGATAACGGCCCACACTCGCCGGCGCATTTCGCCTTCGAAAGGTGAAACGCTAGTATAGTTGCCTGCGTCTCGGTGGTATCCCATTCTCATCGCAAGGCGAATGATGATTCCCATGAGAAACCAAAGGTTAATGTTGGAGTCCACGAGTCCCAGAAGATTGCTTTGAAGATGTAACACCAGCGTCTCCAGACCGTAGGACCGAGCTGTAGAGTACTTGCCTAACACGAGGCACTGGGTGGTCCTCAGCCGGAATGTTTTGGGGGATATAGTTTCCCCTCCAGGCTCGATAGGCGTGTTTGTGATCTGCCGAATGGTGACCATAATCCCAAGGATGGAGAATAGAAGGCCAATCCAGAGTATAGATGATTTGGTCGAATCTTGCCAGAACTGATCATACTCTTTCTGAAAATGAAGTGGGTGTATAATAGCTGGAAAGAATTAACAAAATATATTTCGATGGAAGTCGGTGCTTACGGAAAACGAAAAATTGCATATTGAAATACTGGGATAGTAGACTGTCGCAAACGGGCCTCGAGGGAAGAGACCAGATGATCTCGCGGAGAGAGCTCGAGGAGAGCTGCATTGTGCCGAACACTAAGTCCGTCTCTGGTTCGGGACTCGAGGCTTCAATGGAATCGTTGCCCTGTACTGGACTAGTCGATAGAGATCCCCTAACTTCTTTTATATCATGCAGAATTGATAGCCAGTGGCTCGAATCCACAAAGTTCATCTGGCCGCCTTGAACATGAAGTGTTCCGCGATCTCCACTGGGCTTGGTATCTGCTGTCGCAGAACCTTCTGTGTGGTCTGAATTCTGTGTCACTAGGACTGGTTCTTGCTCATGATTCACCACTGTGCCATTTTGCACAAATTGAAGAACAAGGTCCTCTAGGTTCTGGAGTCGGTCGCCAAGTTTGTCACGCTTCAGCCTCGTTCGATTTGCGTTGTCCGCATAATGACACGACGACTGCTTGCTCCGCTTGACGCAGGTGTCACAAGGTAAGCCACGATTGCATTTCGACCTATACCCGTGAGCATCAGACTATCTAAGGAAGGATCCGGAACATACTTTTGACTGCGGCAAGGCTCACACGAGTTTGGGGGCCGGTTTCGTTTGCCCTCTCTCCCAGTTCCGGCTCCTCTAGTAAGAGTTTGCATGCTGTTTTTTTGCATCATCGAGAATCCCCCTCCGTTCCTTGGAGCATTGCAGTCCAAGGTAGCCGCCCTTCGAATTTGAGTGGGCTGAGATGCAATTTTAGGCAGGCACTCCTCGGAGCGGGGTTATTATCTCCGCGAGGCGTTAACGAACATGTGGACAGAAGTCCGTGCGTTCAGGGCATCTCGCTCAATTTCCTCAAATTCTATTAAAACAATAATTTCTTAGATAATTATTATATTTTTAGTATTTATGAATTTATATATAGAATTATAAAAAACTATTTCAAAGGAGTCTTTTGATTCTTGGAAGTGATACCATAAGAGCCTTGGTTTTGGAGGGGCTTTTTAGCGAATAAAATGCCCTGAACGCACGGACTTCTGTCCCCTAGTTCGTAAGCGAGCCCCTGAAGCGGGGATACCATCGCTCATCTAGAAGTCGGTTAATTGTTCGTGCGCAGTTCAAGCGCTCTCAAACAAAGGCACGGAACTCTGAAATAACGTATTCGTAAGGAAGCCCACGTCTCAAAAATAAGTGTGTAGCACGTGGTGGTGGGAAAAATAAGCAGAAAACCGAAGACACTTGCAGAAGCACATTCAGGAGGAACAATAATCTTTAAAGTAGGCAACCTTTTTTTTTCGTTTCTTTTCTTTTTTTTTCAATTCAAAAAGCTCCATAATTCCAATCAAGAATAGAGACTTTACCATGCAATACCTTACCTTTTTCACTTCTCATTGATTGGTGATCATTGTCATGACGTCTAATTTTCAGACCTCACCCACGCTCAGCAACCTCTTTACTTTTGCGGTCCTTCTGGGCCAAAGTAACTTTCTGAACGTGTCTACCGCATGCTCTGCAAGAGCATGTATTTTCCCAATGTTTATAACCGCGGTTGCGGAGGCTGGGTGTATCGGTACCGGTGATATCGTACTTTTTGGAGTCTTTATGACCGCTCTGAAGACGCCATCTACCGTAACCCATGTTTAGGTTGGTTTCTGGTCTGGTCTGGTCTGATTTGGTTTGATTTGGATGGTTTAGTGCTTAGTTGGATTTGGATGTAGGAAGTTGCTGAGTGAGTTGGGAATGAGGTGAGGGCAGTGGGGGGAGGATTATTTGTAATGGTTTCAAGGAGATTGTTCTAGCGTTGTCTTTCAAAAGAACGGGATACCTGTTTTTTTTTTTTTTTTTTTTTTTTTTTTTTTTTTTTTTTTTTTTTTTTTTTTTTTTTTTTTTTTTTTTTTTTTTTTTTTTTTTTTTTTTTTTTTTTTTTTTTGTTTTTCTTTTT